>ENA-UOJE01000238-UOJE01000238.1-human-gut-metagenome-genome-assembly--contig:-C23-NODE-238-length-66969-cov-8.742729_pt1 | contig 66969 bp, 58 predicted proteins | sample MGYA00242341_ERZ723888 | MGnify/ENA metagenome assembly ERZ723888 | reverse complement strand
CCACCAGGCCCGCGTCCTGCGTCTTGGGAGCGGGCAGAATCAGGTTGAGCAGAATACCGGCCAGAATGCCCAAGCCAATACCGCTGAGCTGGAAAGCCGGGCCGCCGATCACCGCGCCGCCGATAGCCAGAACCAGCATCACCGCGGCGATGCAGAGGTTGCGGTTTTTAGTGAAATCCACCTTGTTTTCCACTAAGGTCCGCAGTCCCACGGAGGAGATCATACCATAAAGGACAATGCAGGCGCCGCCCAGAACACAATTGGGCACCGTCTCCACCACGCCGATCACCTTGCCCAGGAAAGCGACCGCCATGGCGATCACCGCCGCCAGTCGCAGAGATGCGGGGTTATAGTTGCCTGTAGCCGCCAGCACCGCCGTATTCTCGGAATAGGTGGTGTTGGCCGGGCCACCGATAAAGCCGGCCGCCATGGTGGCGAGACCGTCGCCCAGCATGGTGCGGTGCAGGCCGGGATTCTTGGTAAAATCCTTGCCCACCACTGATCCGTTGGCGTACACATCGCCCACATGCTCCACACAGGTGACGATGGCAATGGGCGCAATCATACCGATAGCTTTGAGATCAAACACCGGCAGGACAAAATTGGGAATTTCCACCCAATTATGCTGAGAAATAGCGCCCAGATTCATCAAGGTATCCGGTGCAATCCCAGTTTTCACCAAAATCAAGGTAACGATATATCCAGCGGCCAAAGCGATGACGATGGAGGACATTTTCACCATCCCTTTGCCATAACTGGAGAGGATGATTGCCGTCAGACAGACAAACAGCGCGATGCCCCAGCTCCAGTAATAGGCGGGGGTAAAAGTGGTGATACCATTGGCCTGGATATTATTGATGGCGGCGCTGGCCAGATTCAGGCCAATAATGGCAATGCCTACGCCGCGGACCACCGGCGGAAACAGCTTATCCATAAACCGATTGCCGAACAGCTTGATCAGCAGCGCCAGCACCACATAGAAAGCGCCGGCTACAATGATACCGCCCAAGGCCTTGGGGATATTTGCTTTATCTCCCCCAATTACCGCCTGCAAAGCGGCGATAAAAGCAAAGGAACTGCCCAGGAAAGTGGGCATCCGTCCCCGGGTGCACAGGTGGAATATGATGGTTCCTAACCCTGCGGCGAACAATGCGACCCCCACATCCAGACCGGTCAAAATCGGCACCAGGATGGTGGCGCAGGACATGGCAAAAGCGTGCTGCAGTCCCAGGAGCATCATTTTGCCCGCGCCCACCTTGGGATACTCTTTGGCGCCGGGGAAAATGGCCTGGTTGATCTTGGAAAATACTGACATTCTCATCCTCCTCGTCTTTTTCCGGCATACCGGAAACACGCGAAACACCCCGCCCCGCATGCATTATTAAAAATTTACCATTGTGGCCTGTCCGCTGTCAAGACAAAAGGCGACATTTATCATCAAGAAAATCCCAGGCAAATCTCCGCTTTTCTTGTTTATCTTACCTCTTTCTTTTTTGCGCCGGATATGCTATGGTAATATTGAGTTCCCTTTATGGACCAATGTTCATGGACAGACTGCCAAACCCGGAAAGGACATAAGCAAATTGATGAACCACGATGCTTTCTCCGCCGGTGTGGAACCGGGCGGATTGTATTCCAGTCAGGAAATCAAAATTCTCATTTGTTATATGCTGGCAGGGGTGAACGAATCCCTGACCCGTCAGTCGGTTCTGGAGATTCTCACCGCTGACGGCATGGCAAATTTCTTTGAAACGGGAGCCGCTATCGACGATCTGATCCGGAGACAGAATCTCACGGAAGACGAAACCGGCCTGCTTCATCTGACAGCGGAGGGGCGGCAGGCGGCCTCCACCCTTTCGGGCATGATCCCCTTCACCCTGCGGGAACGGTCGGTAAAAGCGGCGCTGAAGCTGCTGACCAGGATGCGCCGAGAAAAGGAAAACCGGGTGACGGTGGAAAAGCTGGAACACGGCCGGCTGGTAACCTGCGAAATACTAGACGCGGGTTATCCCCTGCTGACCTTTACTCTCCGGGTGGCGGATGATCTCCAGGCCGGGCTCATCAAGGAGCGGTTTCTGGAGGATCCCACACTGGTGTATTCCACTCTCATCGCTTTGATGACCGGTGACGCCAATTGGAAGCGAAACGGGAAGCGTATTGAAATTGATCTGCCTTGACGACGTATAAAAAAGGCGGTACAGCTTGCAAGCTGTACCGCCTTTTTTGCAGGACTCTTTATATGCTTTTCACTCTATGGCTGGTGTAGAATACACCGTCATAGATACGCCAATATCTTGAATGAGTATATCCTCCGGCATTTTTGAAAATTTATATGTCACATACAAATCACCCGCCGCGCCAGAGATGTTGCAAATCTGAATGCAATATACACACCAGAACCAGGAAGTGCCGACTAAAAAATTGAGGAGTAGAAGAACGAATCCCCACACCACCACGGGCGCTAAGGCAATAATGATGTAGGACTTTTTGTTGAAATACGCCTCACTTCCCGCGTAAGCATACAGCCCGGTAAAGCCATAACGGACCTTTGCTCCGCTGAAATGCTTCATGCATACGCCGTGCACCAGTTCATGCAAAACCATATACAGAATAATTCCAACAAGCAGAAATATCCATTTGCTAAAATATGTCCATGGCTCGGCGCTGAAATCAAAAAGCGCAGTGAGCGGAACAAAGACCGCGCCAATGATCAGCATCGGCACAGCGATGAAAAGTGCAAATACGTTGACAAGCAGCGCCGTTTTTTTATCTTTCTGCAAATCAATTTTCTCGATTTCCACATATCCCGCCGGAAGCTCCATCAAATTATTCATCTCTTCCTCCTCACAAAAGCCTCTGCTGTCCCGATGATTTCCGCCCTTCATCTATTCCCCGTCCAGCAGTGCGATAACCGCACTTTCGCTCATGTGGTAGGCCCTGGTATACTTCGACTTGGTAAAGGTATCGATCACCGCCTGCCGGGTCAGATCGTTTTTCTTGGATACTATATTGCGCAGGGTAGCGCAGCTTCTTTTCCAGGAATCATAGCCCCGGGGTGCGGTGGTGGACCCCGATTTGGCCCAGCGTTCCATGTGATAGGGCATCTCCGTATCTATTTCCGCCACCATCTGATCGTACAACGTCAGCAGCCTGTCGGTGGCAAAGGTGGTCTTCAGGTATTTGCCATAGGTAGAGATAAAGGTTTCCCGGAAGGTCTTGTTTTTCATCAGCCCCACCATCAGGCTGGTGTCAAAGTTACGTCCCACGCCGTGACCACTGGGATTGACGATCTCCTCCACCATGTTCCATTGGTAGGTACTGGGAGACATGGCCCAGTCCAGATCAAACAGCACCCAGCGCCATTTGTGCCCTTCCCCCCGTTCTTTATAAAACTTGATGTTGCCTGTATCCGTGTTGTTGAAGAAGGATTCCACAATCCACCAGTTCATCATCTCCTGCACGTCCACCACTGAGCAGATGTACTCGTAGTTCTCCTGCACCGTGAGATCATGGGTTTTCACATAATTCAGCAATTCCTTGTATTCCGCAGTGTTGCCGCTCATCACAGTATAAGTGCCCTTGATCATATCCAGATTATCCGAATCGGTGCCGTGATGATTGGCGGTATAATCCTCATCGATTTTTTCCCGCAGATCATAGATGCCGTTATATTTCCCGTTGATGTAGACCACCACCGGCCGGTAATCCATGATATCCAGATCCATCTGCCCTTTTACCGCCATGGCGCAGAAGGCGTCGCGGATATGGGCGCTGGTATTATCCTGCCCCGAGCTGCGCAGCACAAAGGCAGAAAACACATTGATATCGTTGTTTTTAAAGAAAGGATAGCAGACCTCTGTAGGCCCGTATTTATCCCGAAGGTTGATGGAAAAACTTTTCTGATCCAGCGCACGGCTGTACTGGCCAAACACTTTAATGCCCGCGTTGAACTGCACCTGAGCATTGCCCTTTTCATCCATGTATTCGAAATGAATAGGCCGCTCCCAGTCTTTCCAAAAATTTGCCCCCTTAAAAGGAAAAGTGGCGCTTTTTCCCGGTCCGTCGGCGAATATTCCGGTATTGTAATCGTAAAGATTGGCGTCATCCGTGGAGAGGAAGATCACCGGCATATCATGTACTCGGCCCACAATCAGGCTGACAGAGGTATCGTCGGACGGCAGCCGGCCGTCCATAAAGGCTCTGGCCCGAATGGTGACTGTTTCCCCCACGGCAACCGCGCCGGAATAAACCGGCGAGGAAGCGGTTGGCTCGCTGCCGTCGGTGGTATAGCGGATGGTGCAGCCGGGAGCCTGGATTTCCACCGTGTCTCCGTTGTTGGCATAGCCGGTGGAGCGAGAAAATACCGGCGTGGGCGCAGGCCCGCCTAGCCCCTGAGAGGGATTCGCCGCGCCGGGGGTCATGGAGGTAAAATAGTAAACCTTGGGATCGGTATCCGATACCAAGCCGCAGGCATAGCCATCGTCCAGCCGTCCCAGTTGAAAATCGTCCACCACCACTCCGTTAGGATCGATGAGATAGAGCTTTTCCCCATATCGGTTAAGGCCCAGCTTAAGAAAAACCTCGCCGGTTTTCTGGTTGACCTTGGCCTCATCGGCACAGTAGATCACCTTATACTCTCCCGGCTGGAGGGTGATTTCCGGCAACGTCTGCCACCGGGAAGGGTCCTTTTTGTCAGAAAGCCTGTAGCCGTTGAGGCTGACAGGCTTATCCGTTGGATTATGCAGTTCCAGGTAATCATACCGCTGTTTATCAGAAGCCGTGGGTCCGGTGCGGTTCACCGACGCCGCCTCCGATATCACCGCGTCCTTGTTTTTGGGATATTTGGCGCTGTCGATGGAATCAAACCCTGGCAGGGTATTGGCCGCGCCCGGAGTGGCCTTGGCGAAAAACTGAGTCTTTTCGGGATCATTGGCCGTGCGGCCGTAGGTCAAGTTGGCGGTCAACTCGTATACCGGAAGTTCGTCCGCCAGCTTGCCGTCCCCCGCATACAGGGAGATCACCGATTCCTTCCCCGACAGCACAAAGGAGGCGTGAAGGGGTCCCCCCTCGGCATAGGCCTTGCTCTTATCCGACAAATAGACGATTTGGTAACCGCCGGCGGGCACCGTTACCGCCGGGAAAGTCCACTTATCCGGCTTTGCCGGGTCATCCGAAAGGGTGAAGGCCGAAAGATTCAGCGGCGCCTCGCCGTAGTTGTGCAGTTCCACCCAGCTGACAAAATCCCCATCCTCATCGGCCAGGGTAACGGTGCTGTCGGTGGAATACTCATTGATTCGGATGGTGGCGTCGGAGGCCGGCACGCCGGTGCCCGGCTTTTCATGAGGAATGGTTTCGGCATTGGCCGCGCCCGGGGTGGGACGGGCAAAGTACACAGTATTGCCCTTATCATCCAACCCGCAGGTCATATTCTCCTGCAGATTCTCCAGGGCAATGTGCCCCAACTCCCGGCCGTGAGGATCATACAGCACGATATCTTCCCGATCCGAATTGATGCTGTAGGGCAAATGTACGATGCGGTTCTCAATATCCGTGGTGTTTTTGCCTGAGGCATACACCACAAAATATTCTCCCGGCTGGAGGGTGATATCCGGGAAAATGTATTTTCCCTTTTTCTTGGGATCATCCGTCAGGCCGTAATCCTTCAAACTGATGGTCTGATCGGTGGGATTGTGCAGCTCGATCCAATCCGGATATTCCTCATCGTTATCCGCCAGCACGCCGTTGTTCTTCGCCATAACCTCCGACAGCTGCACATCGTTGCGGGAATTTTTGCCACCGGTGGATTCACAGGCGCCGAGAAACATCGTCATGGTCAAAACCGCCGCTGTTGCCAGTGCCAAATATTTTTTCGCCATATATTTCAGACATCCTTATTTTGTCAATTCTGTCCTTTTATATTATCAAACCCGACGCGGAATTGCAAGGCGGCGGCTGTAAAAATTCCCCGCCTGACTCTTCTTTTCTCCATCACAATCACCATATCCTTCCATATGCGTAAAATTATTGCCGCTTTTTACACTATGCTAAAATATTTTTGAACCTTTTTTATTTTTACAGCGACTAATAGTATAGATAGTGGAGGTGATACCAATGGATTTTTAGCAAGCGGCGGTGCCCAGGGACAGCTACTTGAAAAAGCACAGACAGGAAATGCCTCTGCTTTTGAAAAGCTGATCACCCCGCATATAGACATTCTCTACGGCTATATTGCCGTCCGGGTGAACGGACTGGAGAACGCGGCGGATGTTTTTCAGGAAACACTGCTGGCCGTCTGGCAGGGCATCGCCGGATTTTCAGGTGAGGCATCCTTCCGCACTTGGTGTTTGAGCATTGCCCGTCGGAAAATCGCCGATCATTTTCGCAGAGCCCGCCATGAAGTCTTTCCACTTGACGAAGCGGAAAATATTCCTGTCGCCGAACCGCTCTTTGATCGGTCGCTGGACCGCCTGGCGCTGCGAAATGCCCTTTCTTCTCTGTCTGGGCAGGAACAGGAACTCTTCTATCTGGTATTTCTGGCAGAACTACGCTTGACCGAAACGGCCGATCTGTTGGGGATTCCTCTGGGAACGGTAAAAAGCCGCCTGGCCGCACTGCGCGCTAAATTGAAACGACTGCTGCAAGAGGAGATGAAAGAATGACAGCAAAATGTGCATCCATCCAGGAGCAGTTATTGGACTATCTCAACCGCCGGCTGACGCCCGAGGAAAACAGCGAGATCGTCCGTCATTTAGCTTCCTGCCCTGTCTGCCGCGCAGAGACGGCTGATCTTCTTCATCTGCGGGAAATCGCGCAGAAATTAGCGCCTGTTATGCCGCAGGGAGTGCGACAATGCGCTTTTCAGGAGATTTTCCAGAAAGAAAAAAACTCTTCTCTGCTAAAGGAGCTGGCAAAATCGCTGGAGCCGGTAAAAGACAGCTTATTGCTGGTAAAGCAAATAGTACGCCTTGCCATATAAATCGAATAGTTGAAAAGGAGTGAAAATGATGGGAGATACTATACCTGTCAAAGAAATCGGTGAACTACTAAACGAGGTAAGCGGCAAATTGCCTCTGTTGATTAACGGCCTGATGGATACTCTCTATTCAGCGGAAGCAGGCCGTAAAATGGGCCAATCGGTAGGTGGTTTTTACAAAGAGCTGGTGGATGCGGGCATTCCCTCGGAATCAGCCCTGGAGATGGCGAAGGACTATATGTTCTCCATTAAAGAGACCGTGTCTATGTTCCAAAAAGATGAGGGGTAATACCATTCTTTCTATTCTCCGCCTGATAGGAAAATTTCTTCTGTTTTTGCTGCTCTTCCCCTTCTGGTTGGCGCTGCAAGGGGTGCGAAGGCTGCGGTTCCGCCGCATCCTGGTTCGAGAACTGACAAGAGCAGGCATGACTCCCGCCCAGGCGCGGCGGCTCTGCAGAAGCTATCGATTTACAATAAACAGAAAAGCATAAAAAGGAGACCGGAAGATTCCGGTCTCCTTTTTATGCCCGCGATTCCTTTTTCTTCTCCCAGTATTCCCCCATGGAATATCCCTGCTCCTCCGTCACGTCCCGGCCGAGAAAGGCAGGAGGCTGAAAAGCGTAAGCCGCTTCCAGGGATTCAAATTCCACTTCGGCATAATAAAAGGCGGTGGGCGTTCCTTCGTCCACCAGGTTGCACTCCAGCTTGAGTCCACCCGGAAGCGCATAAACCCGGTAATCCTTCGTCACCATGGGCATCTCCAGCAGATCCTCCAGCTGAGCGAACACCGCCGGCTCCAGGGGAAGCTCCACCTCCTGCCGGGCAATGGTACCCTCTCCCTTGAAGCAAAGCCGGTAATCGGTTTTCCCCGCCTTTTCCGAACTGCGGATGCGCACCGTGGGCTTGACGCAGAGATAACCCTGCCGCACCCTGGCCCGACTGATTTCCTCCAGACCCTCCGGGAACCCTTCTATCAAAAACTTCCGCTCAATTTCCATCTTGTCCTCCCATCAATCTCGGTCCGTATGCTCCTTCTTTTCAGCCGCTTCTTCCCTTTTACTGCGGATATGTAGCACATCCCGCCAGGCATTGGCGGTTTCCGCATCCGTGGATTGCCGCATACTGGGGAAGGCCCGCAGCATCCGTTTCTGCAGACCCTTGGTTTCCAGCATCAAACGGTCCCGCATCTCCCGCAGTTCCGCCACCTTGGCCCGCAGAGCAGCGGCGGCCTTGTCGGAGAGAGTTTCCTCCACCACCGTTTCGGTCCGGTTCTCCCGGCGTTTCTCCTCCAACCGGTCGAAGGTGCTTTCCAGCTTCAGCACCACATCCTGTGCCGACGGCAACCGGTCCAGATGCTCCCGAATCAGCGCTCCCAGCTTATCCAGCTGTTCCAGCTTGTTGCCGATGGCCCGGGCAATGCGGAAGGAAACAGTGCAGTCCACCGCCAGCAGGGCGCACATCCCCGCCGCCAGAATAACAGGCAGCCGGGCGTTCCAGCCATACAGCAGCTCCACAAAAGCTTCAAACCAAGGCTGGATCAGATAAACAAAAACCGTCGCCAAACCGCCCCAAGCCAGAGATATCCACAAACAAATCCGGCCGTTGAGATTGAATCGGTAACCGGAATAATCCCACCAGCGGGCGTGAAACAGCTTCTCCATCAGCCAGGAGGTGAAGTATTCCACCACCGAGGCCAGAAACGCCCCCACGGCAAAAATCACCGGCACCGCTACCCACAACTTGCCGATGCCGTCCCGCACCGGCAGCAGAAATATCAGAATAAGAACGATGCCGCAGCCGTAAATCGGACAAAAGGGCCCGTTGAGGAACCCCCGGTTGACAAAATGTTTTTCCTGGAAGGAGCACAAAACGGTTTCCATCAGCCAGCCGCAGAAGCTGTACATAAAGAAATACAGCACCATATCCGTCAGCGAATAAGGCATATCCCTCTCTCCTTTGCTGTGTAAAATCGACTTAATCGGCCAAAGCGATAAAGGCCGCCAAACTTCCCCGCTGAGCGCCCGCCGCCCGGTGAGACCAGAACAAATCCGGTCGGCAGCGGGTGCAGAGATCGGTGACGGTAACGTGTTCCGCCGAAAGACCCGCTTCCAGCAAAATCCGCCGATTGATCTCCCAGAGATTCAGGTGGTATTTCCCGCCAGCCTTCTACTCGAAGCAGCCCGTATCCAGCAACCCCGCCAGCTGAAAGGCCAGATAAACCGGTTCGTCCACCTCAAAACAACAGGGGCCGATGGAAGGCGCCACCCCGGCCAGAATATCCTCTCGGCGGCAGCCGTAATCCGCCGCCATCCGCTCCACTGTCACCGCGCCGATACGGGCCACGGTGCCTTTCCAGCCGGAATGGGAGGTCCCCACCACCCGTTTAACCGGATCGACAAAAAGCAGCGGCACACAGTCGGCGTACTGGGTGCAGAGCACCACCCCCGGTTCGTCTGTAAGCAGGCCGTCGATATCGGTATAGCCCCGCTCCCGGTCCACGCCCCTTCCCCGGTCATCGGCAGTGACGTTGCGGATCTGCACATGATGCTCCTGAGCGGAAATCACCACCCGCCGGTCGTCCATCCCGGCAGCTGCGCAGAAACGGCGGAAGTTCTCCCGCACAGCGGCGGGATCGTCTCCCCGGGTGAAACTGAGGTTCATGGAGGCAAAAATCCCTTCACTCACCCCGCCCAGCCGGGTGGAAAAACCATGCCGTACAAAAGGCAGCGCGTTAAAGGCAGGAAAAGTATAGTACACCACCCCCTCCTGTTCATGAGGGGTCAAGGTTTTGGTTTCCGGCAGCCGCATCATGCTTTCCTCCCCCGGCCTATATGGACAGCGTCCTCACAGGCCTGCATCAACTGTCCGCACACCGCGTTCGCGCCGAATTTCCGCAGCGTTTCCTCCCGGATTTTTTCGCCGTCGTAAGCGGCGGCCTTATCCATCATTTCCAGCATCGCCTCCGCCAAAGCGTCCGGATCATCCGGCGGTACCAGCAAGCCGTTGTCTTTGGTGATAATATCCTCCGGACCGCCGCAGCGGGTGCTGATTAAGGGCTTGCCGCAGGCGGCGCTTTCGTTGAGGACGCAGGAAAGGGTTTCCGTCCGCGAGGAACAGACAAAACAGTCGCAGCCGTTCATATACTCCACGGCCTTGTCCCGGGGGATGGTTCCCACCAAGCGGCAGCATTCCCCGATGCCGCCCTCGTCGATCCGCCGCTGCAGTCCTTCCCGCAGCCCGCCCGCGCCAGCGATTTCCAGCCGTACCGGGCGGTCGGTGTGTCCCTTCAGCCGGATAAAAGCGTCGATGAGCACATCATAACCCTTGATGGGGCGCAGCTGTCCCATGGCCCGGAAAAGGAACCCGTCGTAATCCCGCGGAAGTTCCAGGGGATGAAAGCGCTCTCCATCCACAATATCGGGGATCACCCGGGTTTCACCGTAAGGCTCCATCACCCGACGGACGGCGGAGCTGACACAGGCGTTCACCGCCGCCGCAGCCATCACCTCCCGCAGCCGCTTGCGGATCAGGCCATCCTCCGGCTCAGTGATGACATAGGAAGAATGCTCCATAAAAAAGAGGGGCAGATTTTCCCGGCGGCAGAGATCCATGGCCTCATAGCCCTGCAGAGAGGAGCGAAGGTTCACCACATCCGGCCTTCCCCATTCCCTTTCGATGCGTTTATACAGCCTGCGCAGCATACGGGTGCGCTGCCAGCACCGGCCGCTCTCCAGACGGGGGGTCCAGTTGGGATGGGTGTAGCGGTAGGTGGGAACGCCGTTGATCTTTTCGCAGCGGATGCCGTGGACGCCGGGATGCAGATCGCCGGTGACGTTGACATAGGCCACGGCGACATCCGCCCCACGGGCCGCCAGCGCCTCGGCCTGTTCTTTATAGAAGGTACCCAGCAGCGGCGCTTCCGCCGTGGGGTACCAGGAGGGAATCATCAATACCTTCAATTCATTCCAGCCCTTTCCAGCATATTCGTTTTTTATTATACGCCTCGAAGAGTGGATTACGCAACTGTTCCGGCAAAAAATGCCGCCTTTATCAGCCGAAAAGACCGGCGGCCGTCATCATCAGGCCGCCGGTCTTTGGGGATTATTCCGCGCGGCTTTCGGAAGGACAAAAGCCCATCCAAGATCGCCACGGAGAAAACACCTGCTGAAAAATCTGCGCCGTCATCTGCCAAACCTCGAATCCTACTGTATAGGGAGATGAAAAGGAAGGATGCAGAATATGCGCATACACCCTGTCTACCACCGCCGCCGGCGGCGTATGCTTTTTCATCAAACATTGCATCGCCTCGTCAACCGTTGTCAATTTTCATCACCCCCACACAGCTTCCATTCTGTTTCCAGATGTTTTCTGGCTGCTGCCAGCCGGGAACGGGCGGCGGATGCACTGATCCCCAGTATCTCTCCCAGTTCCCGGCTGGACAATCCCCCGGCATACAACAGCAGCACTTCCTTCTCCTGCAGCGATATCCGAGAGAACGCTTCTTCCACACACAGCTTCTTTAACGTTTCTTCTTCCATTTCCCCTGCCGCCGGATAATCCTGTGGCAGGGGATCCGGGAAAGGACGGCGATACTGCTGGCGCAGATAATCGTTTTTCACATTCACCGCGATGCGGAAAACCCACGCCCGCCAGTTGTCCGGCGGGTTAAAGGCCAGCATCTGCATACGATGCCACACTTTGATAAAGGTCTGCTGGGCGAGTTCCTCCGCCGCCTGCTCGCCGAAGCAGAGGGAGAAATAAGCGTATACCCGGGAAAAGCAATCCGCATACGCCTCGTCGAACAGCAGCCTCTTATCCATCGGCTTCTGGTTGCAGGGGCAGCACGTTGATCTCCATAACGCAGGAAGAGTGTACCCTGACATATGCGGCGACATTTTGATAGCAGGTCAGCTCCATCACCCCCAGCCATTGAATCTGTTTTTCCTTGAGCATATCCACCGTCACATCCGAGGCGATCGTACATTTCATCGCCATGAAAACCGTCTTCGGTTCCAGATAGGAGAGATATTCCGCGTCGATTTCCATCGACATACCGCTTTTCCAATCCTCAAAATCCAGATACGCTACCTGCCCGTTTACAACGGGAAATTGCAGATGGCAGTTGTCCCGAAAAGATCGATGTATACAGAGCACTCCGTTAACAAATACCATTCCCCTGGTTTCCGGCGAAATAGTGCGGATCACCGCAAAACCGTTGATAATCCAGGTCGTGCTGCCGTCCGGAGCGAAACAGCCATCGTTTAACTCCTTCTCCCCATTGCTGATCTGTACCTCTCCATTTACCGGTAGTTCCAGCGTCATGGCGACGTTTTCCTTGGGGATCGCCATCAAGGAGGCTTTTACCTCCGGCGGCGCGTCCTTTGGTAAAATCAGAATCGCCACATTCGTAATTTTCCCAATCCGTTCCGCCGCCTCCATGGTTCCAACGGACCGCAGATCGCAAATCGGCATGTTCCTGATTTCACTACGGTCTTCTCTGCATTCCATCTCCTGTTGGCGTTCGCTCATCTCCGTACACCCTTTCCTTTATTTTTCACCGCGGTTATCCAGAAAGACGCCGCAGGCCTGCCTTCTGTCCACGAAAAAAGAAATATTTTTTTCCGGGTGCTTGCCCTCCCTTGTGAATCTGCTATAATCAGGAGTGTAGATCCGGCACCGGCGGTCAACGCCGGATAGGGCCTCGCCCCGGAAAGGACAACATATGAGCGTCATTGAAATCGAGCATCTCACCAAGGATTACGGCGGCGGCAAAGGGGTTTTCGACCTGACCTTTTCCGTTGCAGAAGGGGAAACCTTCGGCTTTTTGGGCCCCAACGGCGCGGGAAAAACCACCACCATCCGTCAGCTGATGGGCTTTATCGCCCCGCAAAGCGGCCGCTGCGCCATCCGCGGCCTGGACTGCCGGCGGGACGCGGCGACGATACAGCAGGAACTGGGCTATATTCCCGGGGAAATCGCCTTTATAGACGAGATGACCGGCCAGCAGTTCATTCGCTTTCTGGCGGATTATCGCGGTCTGAAAGATCTAAGCCGGGCCAAGGCGCTGATGGAGCGGTTTGAACTGAATCCCAAGGGCAAGCTGAAAAAGATGTCCAAGGGCATGAAGCAGAAGGTGGGCATCGTCTGCGCCTTTATGCACGATCCCGCCGTGCTGATTCTGGACGAACCTACCAGCGGACTGGATCCGCTGATGCAGAACCGGTTTGTGGAGCTGATTCTGGAGGAGCGTGGCCGGGGCAAAACCATCCTGATGTCCTCCCACATGTTTGAAGAGGTGGAGCGCACCTGCGCCCGGGTGGGGATTCTTCGCCAGGGAAAATTGGCGGCGGTGGACAGCGTGGAGCATCTGCGGGCTGCCAAGCGCCGGCGATATGCCGTGACCCTGCGGGACGAGGCGGAAGCCGCCGCCTTTGCAGCGGAACCAGTGGAAGTGGAAAGCCGCAACGGCGCGGCGGTCACCGTAGCGGTAAAGGAGGATCTCCAGGGACTGATCCAAGCCATGGCCCGGCACGATGTGGTGGGATTGGACGCGGTGAATCAGAGCCTGGAGGAAATCTTCATGCATTATTACGGGGAATCCACGGACAGGAGGGATGAGGGATGAATCTGCCGCTGTTTAAGCAGGGCTGCCGCTCCAACAGCAAGATTCTGCTGCTGTTCGCGGCGGTTCTCACCATGTATATCTCCCTTATCACCACCATGTTCGACCCAAAAATCGGCAGCATTTTGGACCAGATGGTCCAGACCATGCCGGAAATCATGGCCGCGGTGGGGATGTCCTCTCCCGGCTCCACCCTCATCAGTTTCCTGAACAATTATCTCTATGGCTTTTTGATGCTGCTTTTCCCCATGCTGTACAGCGTCATCATCGCCAACCGGCTGATTGCCCGCCATGTGGATAAGGGTTCCATGGCCTATCTGCTGGCTTCCCCCGTCTCCCGGACACGGGTAGCCTTCACCCAGTTGGGAGTGCTGCTGTCCGGTCTGGTGCTTCTGATCGGCTACTGCACCGGTTTAGGAATCCTTTGCGCCCACCTCTTTTTCCCCGGTGAGCTGGATGTGGGCCGGTTTCTCCTGCTCAACGTCGGCGCTCTGCTGCTACATACCGCCCTGGCGGGCGTTGCCTTTTTCGCCTCCTGCATCGCCGATGAAACCCGGATCTCCCTGTCCCTCGGCGCGGGGCTGCCCATCCTCTTCTATATCTTCCAAATGCTGGCGAACATGGGAGGCGATCTGAAATTTTTCCGTTATCTCACCCCCTTCACCCTCTTTGATTCCGCCGCCCTGGCATCCGGAGAGTCCGCCGCTTTCTGGGGACCGGCAATATTGGGCGGCGCCGCCCTGCTGCTGTTCGCCGGAGGTATCCTTCTGTTTCGCAGGCGGGATCTGCCGCTGTAAGGGGATGTTTCGATGATTTATGCCGTTTCGGATATTCATGGATGCTACGACGAATATATGGCTTTGCTGGATACGATTCATTTCCGTGACAGCGACGAAATGTTTGTGCTGGGGGACAGCGTAGACAGAGCCCATCCGGTATGAGTATAACACAAAACAGCACCCCTGCGGACCAAAATCCGCAGGGGTGCTGCTGTTATTCTGAAACTTTTTTCACGCCCAGCTCCACAGCCTCTCCGTTGAGGTTCCAGGCGGCGGTGAAGCCGTCCAGTCCGCCCAGGCGGATATCGTCCGCCAATACGTCTCCGGCGATCTCCGCCCCGTGCTTCTTCAGGATCTCCGCCACCTTATCACTACCCTGCTGATACACCACGATGTGGTCCACCACATCAAAGCCGGCGTCCTTGCGCATGGACTGGATTTTGCTGGTGATCTCCCGGACAAAGCCTTCCTCGATCAACTCGTCGGTGAGGGTGGTGTCCAGCACCACCGCCGTGCCCCAATCCTCCGCCGTGACATAGCCTTCGGTTTGGGCGGTTTCGATCAGCAGCTCCTCCGCGGTCAGGCGGATGGTCTCCTCCCCCGCCTGGATGGTGACGACGCCGGTTTCATCCAGCTCCTTCTTTGCCTGGCCGCCGTCCAGCGCAGCCAGCGCGGCGCGGATGTCTCCGATCTTCTTGCCGTATTTCTGGCCCAGAATCTTCAGCTGGGGCTTGAAGGTGTAGGAAACAAACCGGGAGGCGTCATCCACATATCGAAATTCCTTGACGTTCAGTTCTTCCCGGACGATATCCCGGAAGGATTCCGGAATCTCCCGCTCCGCCCGGACATACACGGCGGCCAGCGGCTGCCGGTTTTTGCGGTTGGCGGTATTGCGGGCGGCCCGGCCCAGAGTGACAATCTCCAGCACCGATTCCATCTCCCGCTCCAGTTCCTCATCCACAAAAGCGGGATCGCTGACGGGATAATCGCACAGATGCACGCTTTCCGGCGCAGCGGAATCCACGCTGCACACCAGGTTGCGGTAGATATCCTCACACATGAAGGGAATCATGGGGGCGGCCACCTTGGCTACGGTTACCAGGGCGGTATACAGGGTCATATAAGCGCTGATCTTGTCCTGCTCCATCCCTTTGGCCCAGAACCGCTCCCGGCTTCGGCGGACATACCAGTTGCTCATCTCCTCCACAAAATCCTGCAGCGCCCGGGCAGCTTCTGGAATCCGGTAATTCTCCAGATGTCCGTCCACCTCGGTGATCAGGGTGTTGAGACGGGACAGAAGCCAGCGATCCATCACCGTCAGGGTCTCCCGGTCCAGAGTATAACGGGAGGCGTCGAAATTGTCGATATTGGCATAGAGTACGAAGAAAGCGTAGGTGTTCCACAGGGTGGACATGAACTTGCGCTGTCCCTCCTGCACCGCCTTGCCGTGGAACCGATTGGGCAGCCAGGGGGCGGAATTGCTGTAGAAATACCAGCGGATGGCGTCCGCGCCGTAGGCATCCAGCGCCTCGAAGGGATCCACCGCATTGCCCTTGGATTTGGACATCTTCTGCCCGTTTTCATCCTGCACATGACCCAGCACCAGCACGTTCCGGTAGGGGGCCTGATTGAAGAGCAGGGTGGAAATGGCTAACAGGGAATAGAACCAGCCCCGGGTTTGATCCACCGCCTCAGAGATGAAGTCGGCGGGGAACTGCTGCTGGAATAGCTCCTGATTCTCAAAGGGATAGTGATGCTGGGCAAAAGGCATGGAGCCGGAATCAAACCAGCAGTCGATCACCTCCGGCACCCGCTTCATGGGTTTGCCGCATTTCGGACAGGGAATGGTCACCCCGTCGATATAGGGCCGGTGCAGCTCCACCCCGTCCGGGCAGTTATCCGAGAGTTTCTGCAGTTCTTCCCGGCTGCCCACACAGATTTGATGACCGCAGCCGCATTCCCACACGTTAAGGGGAGTACCCCAGTACCGGTTGCGGCTGATGCCCCAATCCTGCACGTTTTCCAGCCAGTCCCCGAATCGGCCTTTGCCGATGCTCTCCGGAATCCAGTTGACGGTGTTGTTGTTGCGGATCAGGTCCTCCCGCACCGCAGTCATCTTGATAAACCAGGAATCCCGGGCGTAATAGATCAGCGGGGTGCCGCACCGCCAGCAGTGGGGATAGCTATGCTCAAACACCGGAGCGGAGAACAGCAGGCCGCGGCTGCGGAGATTCTCCAGCACCTTGGGATCAGCGTCCTTGCAGAAGACGCCCGGCCAAAGGGTTTCCTTCGTCATCTCCCCCTTGGCGTCCACCAACTGCACAAAGGGCAGGTCGTATTTTCGGCCCACGTTGGCATCGTCCTCACCAAAGGCGGGGGCAATATGCACCACGCCGGTGCCGTCGGTCAGGGTGACATAGGTATCGCAGGTGACGTACCAGCAGCGTTTGTCCGGCTTCACAAAGTCAAACAGCGGCTCGTATTCCCGGCCTTCCAATTCCTGGCCGGTATAGGTTTCCAGCACTGTGTACTCGTCTTTGAGCACGGAACCGGCCAGCGCCTCCGCTAAGATATAGGTCTCTTCGCCGCAGGACACCTTGACATACCGCTCGTCGGGGTGAACGCAGAGCGCCACGTTGGAGGGCAGGGTCCAGGGGGTGGTGGTCCAGGCCAGGATATAGGCGTCCTCCCCCTTCACCTTGAACTTGGCGATGGCGGAGCGTTCCTTCACATCCTTGTAGCCCTGGGCCACTTCATGACTGGACAGAGGGGTGCCGCAGCGGGGACAGTAGGGTACGATCTTGAAGCCGCGGTAGAGCAGGCCACGGTCCCAAATCTGCTTGAGGGCCCACCACTCGGACTCGATGAAATCGTCGTGATAGGTGACATAAGGAGACTCCATATCCGCCCAGAAACCCACGGTTTCCGAGAAGGATTCCCACATCCCCTTGTATTTCCAGACGCTTTCCTTGCATTTCTCGATGAAGGGCTCCAGGCCGTACTGCTCGATCTGCTCCTTGCCGTCCAGCCCCAGCAGCTTTTCCACTTCCAGCTCCACCGGCAGGCCATGGGTATCCCAGCCCGCTTTCCGGGGGACGTACTTCCCCTTCATGGTCTGGAACCGGGGGATCATATCCTTGATCACCCGGGTGAGGACATGGCCGATATGAGGCTTGCCGTTGGCCGTGGGCGGGCCGTCGTAAAAGGTATAGGTAGGCGCGTCCTTACGGTTCTCCATGCTTTTCTCAAAAATATGGTTCTCCCGCCAGAACTCTTCGATCCGGTGTTCCCGCTCCACAAAGTTTAAATCCGTGGATACCTTGTTGTACATGATTCCTTACCCCCAGCGCAAAATAAAAACGCCTTCGTCCCGGCTAACAGGACGAAGGCAACTTCGTTAAACCACCCATTACGGCATACCACTATATGCGTTCCCGATAACGGCGGAAAACCGGCAGGACCTACTGGAAAAGCCGTTCGGTCTGCGACTCCAGAGGGATGTTCGGAAAGGACTGACTCATGCCGGGCTCACACCCTCCCCGGCTCGCTGGGATTTTTAGTCGGATCCTACTGTCTCTGTCATTGTCTTTCAAATATGACTGTATTGTACAACGGCCGGCGGCAAAAGTCAAGGATATTCCGCTGGAAAGCCGGATTTCTCCTGAGGTCCATCCGGCAGCCGCCGCAGGATGCCGTGGAGCAGGGCGCATTCCGCCTCGTCATGAGTAACCAAAACCACCAGCTTCCCGGCATAACGGTCCCGTATATGACCCGCGATTTCCGCCCGGCGCTCCTCATCAATGCCGGTGAAGGGCTCGTCCAACAGCAGCAGGTCGCCCGGCGCCGCCAAAGCCCGGGCGATGGCCACCCGGCGCTTCATCCCCCCACTGAGGGCTGCGGGAAGCTGATCCGGATTCTCCAGCCCCACCAGGCGCAGCCAGCCGGCGGCTTGCTTTTTCGCATCCGGCCCGGTCAGCACCGCCGTCACATTATCCAGGAGGCTCATCCAGGGCAGCAGCCGGTTCTCTTGAAACACCATAGACACCCGCTGATTCTCCAGCCCCTCCAGCCGCCCCTCATCGGGCTGTTCCAGCCCGGCCAGCAGCCGCAGGACAGTGGTTTTGCCGCAGCCGGAAGGGCCGAACAGGCAGACCACGCCGCTTTCCGGAAACTCCATGGTGAAATCCCGCAGAACCGCCTTGCCCTCATAAGAAAATGTAACCCGCCGCAGGGCGATGGGCATAGGTATTCATCCTTTCCATTTTATATTCTCTTCTTCACCGCAGATCGCTGCGCATCTTCCGGCGAAAGACCAGCACCGCGGCGCCGTACACCGCGGCGGCAAACAGCGCTGTAATCAGCAGCGAGAGCCACAGATCTCCATACTCCCCCAGCACCGCCGCCCGTGAGGAACGTACGGCGTGATAAAAAGGAAAGATCCGGCAGATGGTTTTCAGCGTTCCGCCCAGGGCATCGATGTCCATAAAAATCCCGCCCATGATGCAGCTGAGGGTTATCACCATGGAGGAAAGAGGCGGTGCGGCTTTTTCTCCCAGCAGAGTACCGAAAAGCAGGCCGAAGCCCAGATAAAGCACGGCGGCCGGAAAAAGCGGCAGCAGGGACAGCAGCAGCCCCAGCGGCGGCAGGGCTATCCCCTGCACCAAAGCAATCACCGCTGCAGTCCCATAGGTCACCACGCACTGGCCCAGCGCAATCGCCAGCAGCGGCAGAGTATATCCCAAAAGATAATCCGCCGCCCTCATGGGCGAAGCATACAGCCGGGCCAAAAAAGCGGTGGACCGGTCTTTGGATACCTGCAGCGCGGCGGACAGCATAACGAAGGCAAAGCTGAACACCGTGATGGCCGGCACCAGGTAATCGATGCGGAAGATCACCATATGCGCTTCCTCCGGGATGCTGCCGTTGATGATGGTCATCAATATGAGCATCATCAGGGGGAGCCCCAGGCAGAACAAATAGCTCAAAGGATCCCGCAGAAGCTCCTTCCCGTTGCGGGAAGCAAAAACCGTCAGCCGCATTCCCTCTCCCCCTTCCCCTGAGCCAATGCCACAAAGGCGTCTTCAAAATTAGCCGCGCCGGTGCTTCTGATCAATTCCTCCGCCGTTCCCATTGCCCGCAGACGTCCCTGGGCCATGACGGCGATCCGGTCGGAAAGCGCCTCCGCCTCCTCCAGATAATGGGTGGTCAAGACTACGGTAACTTTGCCCTTCAGACCCCGGATGACCTCCCATAGTTCCCGTCTGGCCAGCACGTCCAGCCCCAGGGTGGGCTCATCCAGGAAGAGGATACGAGGCCGGGTAATCAGGCCCATAGCGATGCTCAGCCGCCGCTGCCAGCCGCCGGACAGCGTCTTGGCCCGGCGGTTTTTCGCCTCTTCCATGGACAGGGCGGCCATGATCTCCCCGCTCCTTTCCCGGGCCAGCTTTCTGTCGCAGCCGTACAAGCCGGCTATCAGCTCCAGGTTTTCCCGGACGCTGAGATTGGGCGCCACCGCCGTCTCCTGAGGAGAGAGATTCAGCATAGCCTTGACGGCCTCCGGCTCCTTCCGGATGCTCTTCCCCAGCAGCAGGGCATCCCCCGCCGTGGGTTTGGAGAGACAGCACAGCATACGGATGGTGGTGGTTTTGCCCGCGCCGTTGACCCCCAGCAGAGCCAGCAGCTCCCCCTCCTCCACAGATAGATTCAGTCCGTCCACGGCGGTTTTATCCTTGAATTTTTTCTGCAGATCCAGTGTTTGAATGGCGGTCATGCCTCTGCCTCCTCCGGCTTTGCCGGCTGCTCCTGAGCCTGAAAAATCGCCTGGGCGAAATTCAAATACCCGTCGTTCTGCACCAGGGCGATGCCCTGATTGATGTCCGCCAGCAACAGCAGCGTATCCCCAGGCTGGATATCAAACATATCCCGGGCTGCTTTGGGAATGACGATCTGTCCCTTTTCTCCCACCTTCACCGTACTGAGGAATTTGCCTTCCGGTATCTTCATCCCCATCTCCATCCCCCCATTGTATGAAAAGTATAACTTGTATTACTTATCATATCATTCCAACAACAAAAAGTCAAGAAATAGATTGATGGTTTCGGTACAATCTGCTATGATGAGGATACCTTCGATTGACCCGTCAAAATCCCTTTCCCTTGGTCAGCTGATACTCAATATCTCACCAAAAAAGGAGGAGCTGTCATGCCGTTTTCCCGTTATCATGAAAATCCCGCCGCCCTCCGGGTCGGAGCCCTGGAGGACCGCGCCTATTACCTGCCTCATGCCACGGCGGCCGAGGCATTGAAGCATCCCGGCCGGTCGGCCCGCTGCCGGCAGCTCAACGGAGAATGGGCCTTTCGCTATTACGCCAGCGTCCATGATCTTCCGCCGGATTTCCCAGCCGACTGCTTTGCGCCGGAAAGCGATACGGACATGGCCCGCATTCCCGTCCCCTCCGTCTGGCAGAACCATGGATACGACCACCATCACTACACCAATGTCCGCTACCCCTTCCCCTATGATCCTCCCTTCACCCCCTGGGACAATCCCTGCGGCGTTTATCTCCGCCGCTATGAGGATCATCGCGACGGGCTGGAACGCTTCCTCTATTTTGAAGGGGTGGATTCCTGCCTGTATGTGTGGCTTAACGGGACCTTTATCGGCTACAGCCAGGTTTCCCATTCCTCCAGCGAATTCGATGTCACCGCCGCCACGGCGGATGGTGTTAATACCCTGGTGGTGCTGGTGCTGAAATGGTGCGACGGCAGCTATCTGGAGGATCAGGACAAGCTGCGGATGTCCGGCATCTTCCGGGATGTGCTGCTTCTCAGCCGCCCCAAGGCGCGGATTCAGGATTTCACCGTCACCGCCGAACCGGACGAAGCCCTGGAATCCGCCCTGATCCGGGTCAGACTGGAGAAAACGCATCCCGATATGACGGTGCGCTGCACCCTGTATGCGCCGGATGGCGGAAAGGCTGCCGTCTGCCTGGCCCAAGGACCGGAACTTCTCATTACGCTGCGCCATCCGGTGCTGTGGAACGCGGAACAGCCTCTTCAGTACCAGCTGCTGCTGGAAACGGAAACGGAAGCCATCCTTCAGCCGGTGGGTATCCGAAAGATCGAGATACGAGACGGCGTGCTGCTTTTCAACGGAGCTGCCATCAAGTTCCGGGGCGTCAACCGGCACGACAGCGACCCGGTCACTGGCTGCGCCGTCTCCCGGGAACAGGCGATGATCGATCTGCGGCTGATGAAGCAGCACAATATCAACGCCATCCGCACCAGCCATTATCCCAATGCCCCCTGGTTTCCTCAGCTGTGTGCGGAATACGGATTTTATCTCATCGCCGAGGCAGACGTGGAATGTCACGGCGCGGATTCAGTGGTGGACAGCCGCAAGACCTATCAGCAGCGCTTTTGTCAGCTGGCGGCGGATCCCGCTTTCCGTGAAGCCTTTGCCGACCGGATACGCCGCTGCGTGGTGAGAGATAAAAACTGTGCCGCCGTGGTGATCTGGTCGCTGGGCAACGAATCGGGATACGGCGAAAACTTCGAAGCCGCCGCCCGCTGGGTCAAGGCGTATGATCCCACCCGTCCGGTTCATTACGAGGGCTGTCTCCACCGGGACAAATCCCGAAAGAACGACCTCTCCTGCCTGGACTTCTACAGCCGGATGTATCCTTCCCTGGAAGAAATTCAGGACTATTTCGCCGGTGAGCCTGACAAGCCCATGGTGCTGTGCGAGTATATCCACGCCATGGGCAACAGCTCGGGGGACGCGGAGGATTATCAGCAGCTGATCCAGCGTTATGACGGATTGTGCGGCGGATTTGTCTGGGAATGGTGCGACCATGCGGTCAAGCTGGGAGAGGACGAGGAAGGCCGGCCCCGCTACGGCTACGGCGGAGATTTCGGCGACCACCCCAACGACGGCAATTTCTGTGTGGATGGGCTGGTCTCTCCCGACCGGATGCCCCATACCAGCCTGCTGGAATATAAAAACGTTATCCGACCGGTGCGGGCTTCCTGGAAGGATGAGCGGCATTCCGCCATCCGGCTGCACAATTTTCTGGATTTCACCTCATTGGACGCTTTCTACGCGGAATATGAAATTACTTTAGACGGACAGGTGACGGATACCGGACGGCTGGAGCTGCCCGCCGTCCCGCCCCACGGCGACGGAGAAATTCCCGTACCCGGCCTTCTTCCCCCCACCGGAACCGTTCGTCTGCGGCTGATCTACCGCCAGAAAGCGGCGGAGGGACTGACAGAGGCCGATTGGGAACGGGGATTCGACCAGCTGACAATCCGAAAGGTGGAAAGGTCTCTCCCTTCACTTCTGCCAGGAACTGCGGTCATAAGAGAAAACAACCGGGAAATCCAGGTCACCGGCGGCGGGTTCACCTATATCTTTTCCAAAAAGGACGGCCTGCTTGTTTCCGCAGAGCGTAAGGGGACTTCCCTTTTCACTTCTCCTATGAACTGGAACCTCTGGCGGGCGCCCACGGATAATGACCGCTATGTACAAAATTTCTGGAAAGACGCGGGCTTCACCCGCGCGATCCCCCGGGTATCCGCCTGGAAGATTCAAAACGGCGGCGACGGTACCCGGCTGCACTTTCAGTTGTCCCTGGGGGCGGTCAGCACCCGAAACATGGTGGATGCAGAAATCGACTGGACGGTGGGAGCGGACGGCGCCCTTCGTCTGGACGCCAGCTGCCGTCCGGCGCCCGGACTGCCGCCCATCCCCCGGCTGGGACTGCGGCTCTTTCTGCCCGCCGCCTTGGATCAGGTAAGCTATGAAGGCTACGGTCCCACCGAAAGCTATATTGACAAGCACCACGCCTGCTGGCTGCAGCGCTTTCATTCCACGACGGCGGCGATGCACACCGATTATATCCGGCCTCAGGAGAACGGCAGCCGGTTTGGCTGCACCGAGGCGGTCCTGACCGATGAAGCGGGACAGGGGCTGCGGGTCCGAGGAAACGTTCCCTTCACCTTCAGCGCGTCCCCTTATACCCAGGAGGAGTTGGCCTCCAAGACGCATAACTGGGAACTGGAAAAGAGCGGCTGCACGGTGCTGTGCCTGGACGCTTTCCACGGTGGCATCGGTTCCAACAGCTGCGGACCGGAGCTGCTGCCCGCATATACTCTGACCGCGGAAGAAGTCCGGTTTTCCTGGCTGTTTGACTGGCTGCCCCATTAAGTCATTGGAGGGGTGAGAATGCGAACCCTAGAAACAGATCGATTGTTTTTACGAGACTGGGAAGAAGCGGATATCCCCAATGCCCATGCGCTTTGGGGAGACAATGCAGGTGAAACTGTTGCCTACCTGATAACGGTAAAAAACAACTATGCGGTGGTGCTGAAAGAGGATAATCAGGTAATCGGCACCATCGGCCTGAATGAGGATGCTGACGGCAATCCCCATGCCCGCAATGTAGGAATCCATCTGCTGGAAGCCTATCAGAACCAGGGATTGATGTCGGAGGCGCTTGCTGCGGTGATCGCCGCAGCCCATGAAATCACGCCTTATCTGTCCTACATACATCTAAAGGAGGATAACCGGAGCCGGCACATCGCCCAGAAATTTGGCTTTGTCCACATCAAGGATTTTGCCGGTGTACAGCGCACGCCGCGGGATCCTCCCCAGGATTTTGAATATTATTTGCTGAAAACATAAAACAAGCAAGGGAGTCAGCTGCCTTCAGCACGGTTGACTCCCTTGCTTGTTTTTCATATCCCCTACCCGGTCATCTTGCGCCGCATCTCCTCCAGAATCTGTCGTTCTCGCCGGGATACCTGCACCTGGGTCATCCCCAGCTTTTCCGCTGTGGCCTGTTGGGTATGACTGTTCAGATACCGCAGTACGATCAGCGCCCGGTCCCGGGGCTCCAGCTCCCCCAGCACCTGCCGCAGAGCCAAGTGGTCGGTGATGTTTTCCTCCGGCGGGGATACCGGCAGATCAATCTGCTCCCCCTCATCTTCATCCGAGGATCGCGTCAGGGAAAGGGGCGGCAGCGACGCCCCCAGCGCTTCCGCCGCTTCCTCCGGGCTCACCCCCAGCAGATCCGCCAGTTCCCCCACGCTGGGCTCCCGGCCCTCCCGGGTCAGAAAGCCCTCCCGTTCCCGGGTGGCCTTCAGGGAAAGTTCCTTAAGAGAACGGCTGACCTTTACCGTGCCGCCATCCCGGAACAGCCGCCGGATCTCTCCCAGGATCACAGGGACGGCATAGGTGGAGAACTTCAGTCCTCTCTCCTCGTCAAAGCCGTCCGCGGCCTTGACGAGGCCCATACAACCTGCCTGAAACAAATCGTCGTATTCGATCCCGCGGCCTGTAAACCGGCGGGCGCAGGAATGAACCAGCCCGATGTTCTGGCAGATGGTGTCCTCCCGCTTGCTCAAACCTGCCTCGCCTGCCGTTCCCGGAGCATTATGTATTTTTCCATGGTGACTACAGTGCCCCTGCCCTTGCGGGAAGCCACCTTCAGCTTGTCGGTAAAGCTCTCCATCACCGAGAAGCCCAGCCCGGAACGTTCTTCACCTCCCGTCGTGAAAAGCGGTTCCATGGCCTGTTCCACGTTTTCGATGCCGCAGCCTTTATCCTTGACCCGGATGGTGACCTTGCCGTCCGCAAACAGCCGCACCGTCAGGGTGATATCTCCGATATCGTCCGGATACGCATGAACAATACAGTTGGTCACCGCCTCTGAAACAGCGGTACGGATATCGGCCAGTTCATCCACCGCCGGATCCAGCTGGGCGATGAAAGCCGCCACTGCCGAGCGGGCGAAGGATTCGTTGGCTGAACGGCTGGGAATGACCAGCTTCATTTCATTGATGGGTTTTCTCATTTTATGTTCCTCTCTTTCTGCTATTGGACGCTGTCCGCCGTATCCTGCAAAATACCCAATTTATCCAGCCCTGCCATGCGCATCACCTTGCGCAGCCGCTCGGAAGCGCCGGTGACCGATAGTGAACCGCCCTCCAGCTGCATCAACCGGTAGCGTCCCATAATCAGCCCGATGCCGGAGCTGTCCATAAAACTCACGTCGCTGAAATCCAACCTCAGCCGCTGCGGGCGGTTGCGTTCCACCGCCAGATCTACCTGCCGTCGCAGCTCTCTGGCCGCGTGATGATCCAGCTCCCCCGAAAGCCAGACGGTGGTTTCATCCGCCGCTGCTTCTATTCGTATGACCATACCTCTTCACGCCTTTCCGGATTCTTCCAAATACCGTCCTCCCAGGAGATATTTCCCGGGAGAATCCTATCAAAGGGCAGCAAAAAAGCCCCTATCCAATAGGATAGGGGCTTGTCCGCCAAAATGCGCGGGAATTCCGCCGTCATGTCTGGACGAATCTCATTGCTTTTGGTCGATTACCGTCGACTGGCGTCGACAACTGGGGAAATCACCGCATTTTTCAATAAAAACGGCCGCAGCTCCCCGCATAGGTAAAAGGAACCGGCGATCAGCAGCGGACCGCTCGCCGCTTTTTCCATCGCCAGCGCCAATGCGTCGGCGGGCCGCTCCGCCACAGCGACATCCCCGCAGAAGGGGCGCAGCCCTTCCGCCAATTCCCTGCCAGGCAGGGCTCTGGTAGTACCCGATGGGGTACAGCAGATGACGCGGGCGCATAAGGGACCCAGCAGCGCGGCACAGGCGGCGGTATTTTTATCTCGCAGCATCCCCATCAGCATGGTGAGCGTACCGGCTTCGGGCAGCTGTGCCAGGGTGTCCGCTAAAGCCCCCACGCCGTGGGGATTATGAGCGCCGTCCAGCATCAGCAGCGGTTCCCGCCGCAGGATCTCCTGGCGGCAGGGCATGACGACGGCGGCCAGACCCGCTGTTTTGGCCTCGGCGGCAACCGGATATCCCTTTTCCGCCAGGCAGGCGACGGTCTCCAGGGCGGTGAGAGCGTTATCCCGCTGAAAGGCTCCAGTCAGGGGCAGGCGGTAGCGCCCGCCGTCATAATCGAAAACACAATACTCCAGGCCCTGCTCCGCCATCGGCGCGGCGGTGGGATTGGGCATCCGGACGGTGAGGCCCCGCACAGCGGCAGTTTCCAGGATCACCCCCAGGGCCTCCGGGGATTGGCCCGGAGAAACCACCACCGTGCAGGGAGGCTTGCAGATGCCGCATTTCACCGCGGCAATCTCCTCCACCCTTTCCCCCAGCATAGCGGTGTGATCCAAAGCTATCGGCGTCAGCACGGCGGCCAGCGGCGGCGGGATGACGTTGGTGGCGTCGTCACGGCCGCCCAGTCCGCATTCCACTACGCACAGATCCGTACTCTCTTCCATAAAATAGGTCAGAGCCAGTGCGGTGGTAAATTCAAATTCCGTAAGCGGCCCGGCCTCCCCCAGCTGCGGCTCCAATTCCATCATCCGCTGGGTCAGCGCAGCGAAGCGCGATGGGGAGATAGGAACGCCGTCCACCGTGATGGTATCCCGCAGCCCGGTCACCGCCGGAGAGTCATACAGACCTGTGCGATAACCGGCGGCAGTGAGAATGCTGCGGATCATGGCGGCGGTGGAACCTTTGCCGTTGGTACCGGCAATATGAATCGTCCGCAGTCTGGTCTGGGGATTTCCCAGCAGCTGCAGCATCTTTCTCATGCGTTCCAGCCCCATCTGCATCCCGGCGGGCTTTCGGGATTCCAGCAGGGCGGCGGCTTGTTCGTAGGTCATCTTCTCAAATACGGGCGACGCCGCTGTCACGAGCGGCCTGGGCCACCGCCGCGGCCACCGCCGGCGCCACCGCCGGATCCAGGGCGCTGGGGATGATATAGTCCGCGCTGAGCTTATCCGCCGGGATCAGACCGGCAATCGCTCGTGCAGCGGCGATTTTCATCTCGTCGTTGATATCCCTGGCCCGCACGTCCAGCGCTCCACGGAAAATACCCGGGAAAGCCAGCACGTTGTTGATCTGGTTGGGAAAATCGCTGCGGCCGGTGCCGATCACCGCTGCTCCCGCTTCCTTCGCCAACTCGGGCAGAATCTCCGGCACCGGATTGGCCATGGGAAAGAGAATGGCGTCTTTGTTCATGCTGCGCACCATTTCGGGGGTGACACAGCCGGGTGCGGACACGCCGATAAAGACGTCCGCTCCCTGGAGCACATCCGCCAGAGAGCCTTTGCGGCGCTCCTGATTGGTGATGGCAGCCATCTCCTCCTTCACCGGATTCAGACCCTCTCGGCCCTGATAGATGGCACCCTGCCGGTCGCACAACACCACATCCCGCAGTCCCAGGGACAGCAGCAGCCGGATGATGGCGATACCCGCCGCTCCCGCGCCGCTGGTGACCACCCGGATGGATTCCAGCTTCTTGCCGGTGAGCTTCAGGGCATTGAGCAGCGCCGCCAGAGTCACCACTGCCGTACCGTGCTGATCATCGTGGAAAATGGGAATATCACAGCAGGCCTTCAGCCGCTTCTCGATTTCAAAGCAGCGGGGGGCGGCGATATCCTCCAGGTTGATGCCGCCGAAGCTGCCCGCCAGCAGGGAGACGGTGCGCACAATGTCTTCCACATCCTTGGAGCGGACGCACAGCGGAATGGCATCCACATCTCCAAAGGCTTTGAACAGGGCGCATTTCCCCTCCATCACCGGCATACCGGCTTCCGGTCCGATATCTCCCAGCCCCAGCACCGCCGTGCCGTCGGTCACCACCGCCACCAGATTGGAGCGGCGGGTCAGCTCATAGCTTTTGTCGATATCCTTTTGAATTTCCAGACAGGGCTGCGCCACGCCGGGAGTATAGGCCAGAGACAGATCTTCTCTAGTCTCCAGCGGCGCCCGGCAGATCACCTCGATTTTGCCCTTCCATTCATAGTGCCGTTTCAGCGATTCGGCTGCGTAATCCATGATCCAACGTCCTTTCCGGTAAACAGCGTTTTATTTTCGATTTAGTTTAGCATAAATCAGCAAAAAAGAAAAGATAATAAGAAAAACTCTCTCTTCGATTTATCTAGTATCAAAAACCATTTACAATAATTTAACAAATTATAATATGTTTTTCCATTGATTATATTTTGCAGTTATGGTATCCTTATGTCATACCAAGAAACGGAGGAATCCCTTATGTCTGTATCGCTGACAATGAGAAAACCCGGCAGCCGGTATTCCGTCATGGAGGAAATCGCCAATGCCGTTACCCATGGCATCGGCGCCGCTTTGGCTGTTCTGGGCACCGTTTTGCTGCTGCTTCAAGCCGATGACGGCTGGAAAATCGTCAGCGCATCCATATACGGCGCCAGTATGATTATCCTGTTCACCATGTCCTGTCTCTATCACGCCTTAGCCAATCCCAAGGCCAAAGAAGTGCTGCGAATTTTCGACCACGCCACCATCTATCTGCTGATCGCGGGCACCTATACCCCCTTCACTCTGGTGGCCCTGCGGGGTTGGATTGGCTGGACCATCTTCGGCGTGGTGTGGGGCTCGGCCATTTTCGGCATCATCCTCAACGCCATCAGTATCGAACGGTTCAAGGTCATTTCCATGATCTGCTATGTAGCCAGCGGATGGTGCGTCATCGCCGCCATCGGGCCCCTGATTAAGGTGATGGAGCCTGCTGGAATCATTCTGCTCATCAGCGGCGGCGTGGCTTACACCGCGGGGCTGGTATTCTACGCCCTGAAGAATATCCGGTATATGCATTCCATCTGGCATGTGTTTGTCTTCGCCGGTGCGCTGCTGCATTATCTGTGCATCCTGCTGTATGTGATGTAACGGTGCAGATTGGCGCATAAAGCGCCAACTGCTGGAAAAACTTTTTGCCGGTCATTATGTGTGACCGGCATTTTGCGGCCAATGCCGCAAAATTGTAAAAGAGTACCTGGTGGCGCATAATCGAGCGCTGCCAGGTACTCTTTTAAATGAAACCTCTGTAATGCGCCTCTTCTTTTGCTGCTGCAAGCAGGGCTCTCGTCATTAGGGGAGACAGTTATCTGTTTCCTGTAACAGGAAAGCCAGCCGGAACGTTCTATTAACATCCCGGCTGGCCTTTTTTATTCAGTTCAGTGCATCAATGAGGAACTTCCTCATCACCGCTGGTAATGGCCGGGGCAGAGTCCTCCTCGGATTTTACTTCACGGCCTTCCATGATGGCGATAAACTGTTCGCCGTCCAGCTTCTCGTTGTGGAACAAATACTGCGCCACGGCATGGAGCTTGTCGATGTGTTCGGTGAGCTTGCGTTCGGTTTCTTTATAGCAGCTACCAATGATATTATCGATCTCTTCGTCGATCTTGGCGGCGATTTCCTCGGAATAATTCCGCTGATGGCCGAAGTCACGGCCCAGGAACACCTCGTTGGAATCGGAGGAACCAAAGACGATGGGTCCCAGCCGGTCGCTCATGCCGTATTTGGTTACCATCTTGCGAGCCGTCTCAGTGGCCCGTTCAATGTCGTTGGAAGCGCCGGTGGAGATATCCTCCAGCACCAGGGCTTCCGCCACACGGCCGCCCAGCAGTACTTCGATATCCTCCAGCATCTCCTTCTTCGCTTTGTAGGAGCGGTCGGTCTGAGGCAGGGACATGGTATAACCGCCGGCCATTCCCCGGGGAATAACCGAAATCTGGTGCACCGGATCCTGGGTGGGACAGTAGTAGGTCACCACTGCATGGCCGGCCTCATGATAAGAGGTCAGGCGTTTTTCCTTATCGGTGATCACATGGCTCCGCTTTTCGGTGCCCATCACCACCTTGATGGTGGCTTCCTCGATTTCAGGCATGGTGATGGAATGGAGATTTTTCCTGGCGGCCAGCAGAGCCGCTTCGTTCAGCAGGTTCTCCAGGTCCGCGCCGGTGAATCCGGCAGTGGATTTGGCGATGGTGGATAGTTCCACATCCGGCGCCAGAGGCTTGCCCCGGGCGTGAACCTTGAGGATTTCCTCACGGCCCTTGATATCGGGATAGTTCACCACAATCTGGCGGTCGAACCGGCCGGGCCGCATCAAAGCGGGATCCAGAATATCCGGGCGGTTGGTGGCGGCGATCATGATAACGCCTTCATTGGCGCCGAAGCCATCCATCTCCACCAGCAGCTGGTTCAGCGTCTGCTCGCGTTCATCGTGGCCGCCGCCCAAACCAGCGCCTCTCTGGCGGCCCACAGCATCGATTTCATCGATGAAAATGATGCAGGGAGAATTCTTTTTTGCCTGGTCGAACAGGTCGCGGACACGGGACGCGCCGACGCCCACGTACATCTCCACGAAATCCGAACCGGAAATGGAGAAGAAGGGAACGCCTGCCTCACCGGCCACAGCCCGGGCCAGCAGGGTTTTACCGGTTCCGGGAGGACCCACCAGCAGCACGCCCTTGGGCACCCGGGCCCCCAGTTCCTTGAACTTCCGGGGAGATTTGAGGAAATCCACGATTTCTCGCAGTTCTTCCTTTTCCTCGTCGGCACCCGCCACATCGGCAAAGGTGGTTTTGCGTTTTTCATCGGCCGGCTGTTTGATTCGCGCTTTGCCGAAGCCCATGGCCTTGCCGCCGCCGTCGATAGAAGAGAGGGAACGGCGCATCATCACCCACATAGCGATAAAGAAAACGATAATCAGCAAAGTGGGGATCAGATTGACGATCCAGGGCAGCTGGCTGACCTTCTCCATGTCATAGGTGACGTTGTTATTCGGATTATCATCCCGGTTCTGGACGTTCACCAGATCCTCCACCACGTCCACCAGGAACAGATTCACATCCGGCACCGTGTATTTCAGAACGTCCTTTTCATCGATCTTCCCGTCCCGATTGGTATCGTCCTTCCGGAATTCCGGACGCAGACGCACCGTCAGGGCGCCGCTGCCCAAATCCAGTTCAAAGTGCTCCACCTCACCCCGCTCGAAATATCCCACAAAATCGGAATATTTCACATCGCCGGCAGAACTCCTGTTGTCGAAAAGCAGCCACATCAGCAGGCAGATCACCAGGGGGATGCCGAGAAACAGACCGACATTCCGTATAATCTTGCCATAATCGTTGTTGTTAGATTCCACGAATGTTCACTCCTTTATATCCGCCTTGAGCAGAAAAGCCAGTGCGGCAAGGCAAAATCATACGGTATAGACCTCCGGTTTCAGCACGCCGATATAAGGCAGGTTGCGGTACTTCTCCGCATAGTCCAGGCCGTAGCCGACGATAAACTTATCCGGTACCACCGCCCCCACATAATCGGGATATATGTCCACCTTGCGTCTCTCCGGCTTATCCAGAAGAGTGCACAACCGGATGCTGCTGGGTTTGCGGGCGCTGAGGCTTTTCAATAAAAAGGAAAGGGTCATGCCGGAATCCAGGATATCCTCCACCACCAGCAGGTCCTTTCCCTCCATGGAGGAATCCAGATCCTTGAGAATCCGCACCGCGCCGGAGGTGCTGGTGCCGTTTCCATAGCTGGAAACCGACAGAAAATCAATGGAGCAGGGAATGTCGATGGCCCTCATCAGGTCCGCCATAAAAATCAAGGACCCTTTCAGGACACTCACCATAAAAAGATTCTTGTCCTTATAGTCTGCACTTATTCGCCGTCCGATATTTTTGACAATTTCGGCCAGCTGTTCCTCGGTATACAGTATTTCCTCAATGTCCGCCCGCATACTCATGCCCAATTTACATCCCTTCGTCCAACACCGCGGCGTCCTCGGAATTCCGCTGGTAAAAGGCCAGCACCCGCGTGGTGGAAGGCCGGATTTTCACCCGCTCGTCGCAACCGAAGCCGCACACGAGAACGATTCCTTCCTCATCGCATAGCACAGGCGTTTCGGCCCGCATCCTTTGAGAATATCCCGCTTCATTGAACAATTTTTTCAAGCTTTTGCCGCCGCCCCGGCCCACCGGATGATAAGCGTCCCCGGGCAGCCGCTGCCTGATGGTTACCATGTCCCTTATACTAGCATAATCGAATGCATTTTTTAATAATATTTTGTGAATTTTCTTGCAGTTCTCATATTCCTCCAAAGAAAGAATACAGGATGTGTACATTCTGCCGCAGATTTCATAAGAATCCCCGGGAATGAGAGGAAATGAAAAAAAGGGCGGCGCTTGCTGGGGCTCCGAATGAGTGAACGCCAGCGCTTCCGTCCTGGCCGTCACCCGCAGGTCTCCAGGCAGAACCAGAGCGCCGTCCTCCTCCAGCAGCCGGTCCAGCATCGCCAAATGCCGTCCTTCCGCCGCGCCACCGGCGGCTTTTTCCAACACCCGCCGCCGGAGCGCGGGAGGCATCTCCCGCAGCTTGCGCCGATCCAGCTGTTTTCCTTCGTCATCCAGCCAGGCCGTCTGATAAGCCGCCTGAGCCAGCCCATCCAGATAGGCATCCTCCTGCCGGACTGTTTCCGACAGCCGCCGCGCCGCCTCCTCCACCCGGGGATTGAGGGCTTTCAGCTCCCCCGTCACCCGATGCCGGATGCGGTTGCGGCTGTATGCGATATCCTCGTTGCTGCCGTCGATGCGGAATGGAACGCCCTGCTCTCGACAGTATGCCTCCACCTCGTCCCGGCGGCAGTCAATCAGCGGCCGGATGATCCTCCCCCGCACCGGCGGGATACCGGCAAGACCGGTCATGGCGCTGCCCCGGGTCAGATGCAGCAGCAGGGTTTCCAGATTATCCCCGGCAGTGTGGGCGGTGGCGATCCGGCAGGAGGACCGCTTTTCCGCCAGCTCTTCAAAAAAGGCGTACCGTACCCTCCGGCCGGTTTCCTCTAAGCCCCGACCGGTTTCCCGGGCCAGATCCGCCACATTCGCCCGGCGAATCTCACAGGGAATCCCCCAGGCTGCGCACTGCCGCTGGACCAGCGCCTCGTCCCCGTCGGCATCCTCTCCCCGCAGCCCATGATGCACATGAGCCGCCACGATCTCTTCCAGCCCCAGCATCCGCTGGCGGCTGAGAAGATAATGAAGCAGGGCCATGGAATCCGGACCGCCGGAAACACCCACAATCACGCTGTCTCCAGGCGAGAGCATCCGCTCCCTGCGGACGGCGGCATCCGCCTTATCCGCCAATCCTCCGTCACGCATTATGATGCATCTCCAGGGAGGTGAACTGGGTGAACTCGCCCAGCCAGGCCAGCTTCACCGTTCCCAGCTCCCCATGACGGTTCTTGGCGACGATGACCTCCGAAGTGCCGGTTTCCACCGAAGTGGGGTCATCCTTTTCGTTTTTGTAGTATTCGTCCCGGTAAAGGAACATAACCTGGTCGGCATCCTGCTCGATGGAGCCGGATTCCCGCAGGTCCGCCAGAGCTGGCCGGTGATTGGCCTGCTTTTCGGTGGTACGGGCCAGCTGGGCGCAGACCATGATGGGGATATTCAGTTCCTTCGCCATGATTTTGATGCCCCGGGTGATCTCGGTGACTTCCTGCACCCGGTTGTCGATCCGGGTGGGGGATTTCATCAGCTGCAGATAGTCGATCACCACAAAGGACACATCCTTCTGCCGTCGCAGCCGGGCTTTCATTTCCGGCACAGTGATGCTGGCGGTGTCGTCCAGGTAAATCGGCGCTTTGCACAGGATGCTGGAGGCCACGGCGATGCGGCCCCATTCGTCCGGCGTGAGGTTGCCCACCCGCAGCTTTTTGCTGGATACCCGCGCCTCTGAGGACAGCAGACGGTTCACCATCTGCTCCCGGGACATTTCCAGGTTGAAAAAGGCCACGCCCCGGTTCTGGTTAATCGCCACATTCCGGGCGATATTCAGGGCGAAGCTGGTTTTTCCCATGCCGGGCCGGGCCCCCACCACAATCATGTCCGAGCGGTTCAGACCGGTGGTGATTTCATCCAGGGAAGAGATACCGGTGGGGATGCCCACGAACTGATCCCGGTCTCCCGAAGCCATTTTGGTGAAGATCTCGTAGTTGCTGGCTAAAACGTCCCGGATGGGCATCAGGCCGCCCTGCTGGCGGCCCTGACGGATATTGTAGATTTTCTGTTCCGCCGAATCCATCAGCACCCCGGCCTCAATGCCTGGGTCCATGGCGTCCTCAATAATCTCCCGGGAAACGGTGATAAGGGAGCGGACGTCATACTTTTCCTTGACGATTTTGGCGTAATGGGTGATGTTGGAAACCGAAGGAACCAGCTGGGCCATCTTCAGCAGATAAGCCTTGCCGTCCTCTCCTGCGAAAAAGCCTTCGGATTTCAGGGATTCCAGCACCGTGACGAAATCGATGGTTTTGGATTCCATCATTTTGACGCTCATCACCCGGTAGACGGCCTGATGCTCCGGCAGATAAAAATGCTCCGGGCGCAGGAAATCCGCCACCTGATTCAGGCTGTTGGCGTCGATGAGGATGCTGCCCAGCACCGCCTGCTCCGCTTCCAGGCTGTAGGGCAGATTGAGACCGTCGGCCGGCAATTCATTGTCCCGCATAGCCGATTCCTTTCTGGTAAACTCCGGTTAAAGAGTAAAGGGCATTACTCGCTCACCATCACCGTGATTTTGGCCGTGATGCCGTGGCTGAACTTGATTTCCGCTTCATAAGAGCCGAAAGCCTTGATATCCGCCATGGCGATTTTCCGTTTCTCAATATCCAGGCCGAACTGCTTTTTCAGTTCCTCCGCCACTTCCTTGGTGGTGACCGAGCCGAACAGCCGTCCTCCCTGGCCCGCCTTGGCGGTGAGCTTCAGGGATTTGCCGCTAAGCAGTTTGGCGGCGTCCTGGGCGTTCTTTTTCTCCATATCGTCGTGATATTTGGCCGCTTCCTCGCGGTTTCTCAGATCGTTCATCGCCTGGGCGTCCGCCTCCACGGCCAGACCCCGGGGGAAAAGGAAATTCCGGGCGTATCCATCGGATACGTTCACCAGCTCCCCTTTCTTTCCCTGTCCCTTGACGTCCTGTTTTAAAATAACCTTCATATCGTCAGCCTCCTGTCCTGTGATGCTCTATACCAATTATTTTAATGGCCCAAGCCAAAAATCAAACCCTATCCTTCTGCTGCAGCTGGGCGGCCAGGGAGCGCTCCCGCTCCTCTAAATGCTTGTCGATGGCCTGCATCAGCTGCTGTTTGGCCTCCTCCATGGCGGTATCCTTTAGCAGCGCCCCGGCCATGGTCAGGTGTCCGCCCCCGCCGATGGCTTCCATCACCAGCTGGACGTTGAAATCCCCCAGCGACCGGGCGGAAATATTGACAGAACCGTTGTCGTTGAAAAGGGTGAAGGACGCCTCCACCCCCTTGATGGAAAGCAGCTCGTCCGCCGCCTGGGAAGCGGCGATGCGCACCTCCGGTCCGCCTCCTTCGTCGCAGGCGATGGCGGTATTTTTATACAATTCCGCCCGGGCAATGATGGCGGTTTTCTTGCGGTACATCTCCATGCTGCCGGAAAACATCCGCTTAACCTCCACCGTGTCCGCCCCCAGCTTGCGCAGATAGGCGGCGGCTTCAAAGGTGCGGACGCCCGCTTTCATCACAAAGCTGCGGGTATCCAGCATAATTCCCGCCAGCAGCGCCTCCGCCTCCAGCCGGGTGACAGCACCGGTGCCCAAATACTGGATCAGCTCCGCCACCATCTCCGAGGCGGAGGAGGAGTAGGGCTCATGATAAAAAATCACCGCGTTTTCAATATGATCCACCATTTTGCGGTGATGGTCGATCACCACCACCGTCTGGGCACCCTCGTACAGCGGCGCCCATTCCAGCATCTTGGGATTGTGGGTGTCAGTGATGATCAGCAAGGTCCGGCGGTTTAACAGCGGCATGGCTTCATCCGGTTCGATGAAGATATCCCCCCGGCCCGCGTCCACATACCGGTCGATCAACTCCTTGGCCAACGTTTTGCTCCGCTGGGTCACCACATAAGCCGGACGGCCATGGTTGCGGGCAGAGGCCGCCAGCGCCACGGCGGAACCCAGGCAGTCCAGATCGGAGAACCGATGCCCCATCACCAGCACGTTGTCGCTGCCGGCGATCAGTTCCTGCAGGGCGGAGGCCACCACCCGGGTGCGCACCTTGGTGCGCTTCTCAATCCCTTTGGACACGCCGCCATAGAAGTCAAAGCCGTTCTTGGTTTTGACCGCGGCCTGATCGCCGCCCCGGCCCAGAGCCATTTCAATGGCCTGCTTAGCCATGGTTTCCGAATCGCGCAGGGTATCGCCCTGTCCCACCCCGATGGACAGGGTGACACTCATATGATCTCCAGTCTGAATCGTCCGCACCCGATCCAGGATATCGAACCGGCTGTCGATGATCTTCTGCAAATAGCGCTGTTCCACCACCACCATAAAATGATCAGTGCCGAACTTCCGCAGCACACCGGTGGTGACGGAGATCCAGTCCTCCAGCATGGTTTCCACTCGGCCGGAAAGCTGCGCCCGCTCGCTGTCCCGGATATTCTGCATCATTTCCTCGATGTTGTCTATGTAGACCATCATCACCGCCGGACGGCTGAGGGCGTATTCCTCCGCGATTTCCTTCAGCTGGGTATCGTCCACATAGTATAAAACGTAGAGGGTGGCTTCCCTGATCCGGACCGGGCTGATGTGCACCGTGTACCGCCTTCCGGCGTAGGTGACGTCGATGAATTTCTTCTTTTGCAGATCCTTGAGGGAAGCGCCGTCGGTGATAACCCCCACCGACTCTCCGAACATCTCGTTGCCGTCCAGCACCTGATTGCGGAACAAATCGTTGTACCAGATGACCTCTCCGCTGGTCGCGGCCACCAGGACCGGCAGCGGGAAGGCGGAAAGCGCATCCTGTTCCCCCTGATTGAGGCAGCCGGCGATCCGTTTGAGGTAACGGCTGACATCTCGCTGCATCCGTCCCAGCCGCCACGCGACGCAGATAAGCACCGCGGCAAAAAGCACCAGCTCCACATAAAAAAGGAGTCGGTTATAGAAAAAGGATACGGCGACAGCCGCCGCCAGCGCAATTGTCAGCAGCAGAATAATCGCCGGGAATACCCAAAACCGCTTATTGTTTTCAGACTTCGGCTTCATGGCTGGCCTCTTTCTTGGGTGGAAATTCTCAAGGTCCGCCTTCTGGCGGCGCCTTGCAGATAACAGAAATGTCATCCGCCGCCCGGACGGATGATTGGCATGGGGAAACATGTCAATGAACGCCGGCGGAACGGAGCAGGGATTTCTGCGGGAAGGAGCCTGATGGTTTCCCCGGCAGACCGCAGTTCCGCGTTTATAATACGCGAAATGCGGGCCACCATTTATGACCCGCAGGCGGTTTTCCAGAGGGTTGCTGCAAAAGGTTCTATTTTGCAGCAACCCCTTCTCCCATTCCGTCAGCGTCACTTATCAGCCCGCTGCCCTTACACATCCATGATGATGGGCAGAATCATGGGGCTGCGCTTGGTCTTTTGGAACAGCATATGGGACAGTTCGTCCCGCACTTTGGCTTTCATCGTGGTCCAATCGTGAGCGTGTTCCCGGCAGCACTCCTCCAGCACATTGCGGGCAATGGCCCGGGCGTCGTCGATGAGCTTCTCCGATTCCCGCACATACACGAAGCCGCGGGAGACGATATCCGGGCCGGTGACCACCTGCCCCAGGGAGGAATCGATGGCGGCCACCACCACGATCAAACCATCCTCGGCCAGATGCTTGCGGTCCCGCAGCACGATGCTGCCCACGTCGCCGATTCCCAATCCGTCCACCATCACCCGGCCGGCGGGAACCACGCCGGTGACCTCCATCTTATCCGGGGTTAGTTCAATCACCCGGCCGATGTCGGAGATCAGCACGTTTTTCGGGCTCATGCCCATGGATTTTGCCAGATTGGCGTGCTTCTGCAGATGCTTCTGCTCCCCGTGAACGGGGATGAAAAACTTCGGTTTGGTGAGGCTGTGGATGATCTTCAGCTCTTCCTGGCAGGCGTGGCCGGAGACGTGAACATCGTACATCTTTTCATAAACCACGTCGCAGCCCCGCTTCATCAGCTCGTTAACCACCTTGCCCACGGTTTTTTCATTGCCCGGGATGGGGGTGGCGGAGATGATGATGTAATCGTCCGGCCCCACCTCCACCTTCCGGTGTTCGGAATAGGCCATCCGGGTCAGCGCGGACATGGGCTCCCCCTGGCTGCCGGTGGTGATGATGGTCATCTTGTCCTTGGGATAGCGGTTGATAACGTCGATATCCACAATCAGGCCGTCCGGCACGTTGAGATAGCCCAGCTCGGTGGCGATGCTGACAAAGTTCAGCATGCTGCGGCCGGATACCGCCACCTTGCGGCCGTCCTTGATAGCCGCTTCGATGATCTGCTGAATCCGGTGCAGGTTGGATGAAAAGGTGGCGATGATGATCCGCTTATGCTCCGCCTTTTTAAACAGGTTGGCAAAGCTCTCCCCCACCACCCGCTCGCTGGGGGTATAGCCGGGGCGTTCCGCGTTGGTGGAATCCGCCAGCAAGGCCAGCACGCCCGCCTTGCCCAGCTCACCGAAGCGGCAGAGATCGATCATCTGCCCCTGAATAGGGGTGCAGTCGATTTTGAAGTCGCCGGTGTGAACCACGTAGCCGATGGGGGTTTTGATTCCCAAAGCCATGGCGTCAGGGATGGAATGATTAACGCTGATGAATTCCACCGACACCGCGCCGAACTTGACGACGCTGCCCGCTTCCACCACGTTCATCGCCACCTTGCCCGCCAGGCCGTGTTCCTTCAGCTTGGATTCCACCAGCGCCAAGGTCAGCCGGGAGCCATACAGGGGCAGGTTCACCTGCTTGAGCAGGTAAGGCAGTCCGCCGATATGGTCCTCATGCCCGTGGGTGAGGACAATGCCCTGAATGCGGTCCTTGTTTTTCTCCACATAGGTGAAGTCCGGCAGCACAATATCCACGCCCAGCATATCGTCGTCGGGGAAGGCCATGCCGCAGTCGATCAAAAAGGCGTCGTTGCCGTATTCAAACAGGGTGATATTCTTGCCGATTTCATTGAGACCGCCCAGCGGCGTCAGCTTCACCGGCGTCACCGGGGCCTTTTTGGGCCGCCCGCGGTTGGAGCGGGTGGTTTTTTTCTGTTGCTGTCCGCCTGCGGCGGCGTTCTTGGCCGGGGCCTGCGCGGCGGCCGGGGCCGGGGTGGCGGATGCGGCTGCTGCCGGCTTATTCCCTTCCCTGCCCTTTTGCGGCGGCCGGGGCCGGCGCTGATTTTGCGTCCTTCCCCCGGTTTTGGGGGCGCCGGATGCCGTGCCTGCCGTGTCTTTTTTGTTTTCAGTTGTCACAAATAGGATCCTCCATTCTTATTCGCCCTGCATCGCGGCGCGGCGCGCCCGGTATCCGGATTCTCACTTCCGCCGGCGCGACCACAAAGCTGCAGAGACATAAACAAACGAAAAACGCCCGGATTGTCAGAAAATCATACAATATAGCTTAACCCTATACCGCACGGGAAAAGAGCCCCACAAAAAAGTGAGGCTGTCCGATACCATACACACTTTTCCTGCAGGCGACGCCGCACCGAAATCCGCGGCCCGCCCTTGTTATCCGAGCACATTTTCCATTGATGCCGATATTCTGAAGGGAGCATAAGCGTCCCGTCCGTTCAGCCGCAACCGGAAGCCGGGCTCCCCGCCCGGACCTCCGTACCTTGTTTTATTATATTACTGTTTTTCCCCGGCAATGTCAAGGAAAACCATTTGCAGCCTCTGCTCCAGTTCCCCGCAGAGTTCCGCCGCCATTTCGGTGTCCGCCGCCTCGGCGGTGAGCACCAGGCTCTTGCCCCGTTTGGTGGGGCGGACGGTGACCGTGCCGGTCTTTTCCCGGATGCGGGTGCCCTCCGCCGGGCCTTCCTCCGCCTGGGCGTGAAGCTCCCGGATGATTCGACCGGGATTGCCCTCGCAGCGGATGGTTTTGGTGGCCACCGCAAAATCCGGCAGCGCCTCCAGCACCTTTGCCAGGGTGGTCCGTCTCTTTTTCAGCCAGCTGAGGATATACACCGCCGCCATCAGGCCGTCCCGGATCCAAGGCTGTTCCGCGGCCAGCTTCCGGGCGTCGGCGTCGCTGCCGTCCGCCGGGCAATGGAGATATCGGTGTACCTTTCTGCCGTAACGGGCGGCCAATTCCTCCACCGCCAAAGGCGCGTCGTAAGGCAGCGCCAGTTCCTTGCCGTCTTCCAGCAGCATATAGCACAGCGCGGCGGTCACCTTTTCCGGCCAAATATATCCCGCCTCCGGATCGAAAATCGACAGGCGGCGCCCCTCCGCGCCCAGGTGGAAGCGAATGCCGCCGGTCTCGCCGCAGCCCAGGATGGACAGCACAAAGGAGAGCATCCGCACCGTTTCATAGTCCGCTCCCCGGACCTCAGCATGCATACCGCTGAGGCCGTCGGGAGCCATGCCGATCAGCTCCTGCCGGTACAGCTGGCGCATATCCGCCATGTTCACCGCTTCCTGCATATCCTCCCAGCCCACCCGGCTGAAATTCCCGGTGGAAAGCTTGGATTCCACCGACCGTTCCATGGACCGGGTGGCGGGCAGGCCTCCCTCCGCCAGCAGCCGGATGCAGCCCTTGGCGCCGCCGCTGAGGTACACCCCGGTGGGAATGCGGCTGAAATTCACGAAATAATCGAATTGGGGCGGAATACAAGCGCTGAAATCCCACACGCCGCCCCCCACCGAAAGAATGCCGGAGATCAGCGCCATTTTCAGCACGGCGGCGGCTTTATCGTGGCTGCAGCCCACCGCCACCTTGCCGCCTTTTGTCAGGCTGCCCACGGCGGCGCCCAGCCGGGCGCAGAATTCCGGCGTCAGCTCCACGCCGGTTTCCCCGCTGAAGCCGTTGTCGTCCAGCAGGGAGGGCTGATGGCCGCCGTCCCGCAGGTTATCCTTCTGGGCGGAGTTGTCCTCCACCGTTTTGCCCGGCCAGATTTTTACCTCCGGCAGCACGGTGGCGTGATCCCCCACCACGCCGCCTTCCCCGATCACCGCGCCCTCAAAAACAGAGGCGCCCTTGCGCACCGACGCGCTGTGGCAGAGCAGCGCCCCGGTCATGGAAGCGCCGTTGCCCACATAAGCGCTTTCCAGCAGCACCGATTCCCGTATCCGGGCGTTGCAGCCCACCCGGCATCCGTCGTCCAGCACCGCGAAGGGCCCGATTTGGGAGGCGTCGCCGATCTGTACCCCTTCACCGATATACACCGGGGGAATCAGCACATAGTTTCCCGCCGGTTTGCTCCCCTTCAGCAGTAAGCCATCCGGCGCGATATCGCCGATGACCTTGCCTTCCAGGATATCCCGCTGGCAAGTAACGTAGGAATGCAAGTCTCCGATATCGCACCAATAGGCCTCGGTTTCATAAGCGTACAGAGGCATCCCGTCCCGCAGCAGCTGCGGGAACAGATCCTTGGCAAAATCAAAGGGCTTGCCGGCGGGGATGTGATCCAGCACCTCGGGGGAAAGAATATAAATCCCGGTGTTTGCCGCATCGGTCACCACCTGCGCCCAGCCCGGCTTTTCCAGGAATCCCGTTATCCGGCCGTCCGGACCGTATTCCACCAAGCCGTATTCCCGGGGATCCTGCACATGGGTGACCACCAGCGTGACAGCCGCGCCGCTTTGCCGATGAAACGCCTGCGCGGCCGTGAGATCGACAGTAGTCAGCGCGTCGCCGCTGATCACCAGAATCTCCTCCTGGTTCTCCGCGGCTCCGCCTGCGGCGAACCGGACGCAACCGGCGGTGCCCAGCGGCGTCTCCTCCTCCACAAAGCGCAGCCGAACCCCTTTGTAATGCTCCTCCAGATTGGCGGTGATCACCTGAGGCAGATACTGCATGGTAACGGCGGCGTCCCGGACGCCGTGCTCATTAAGCAGATCCAGAATATATTCCAGTACCGGGCGGCCGCAAAGCCTGGTCATGGGTTTGGGAATGTCGCAGGTCAGCGGGCGCAGACGGGATCCCTCGCCGCCCGCCATAATAATTGCTTGCATGTCGTGTTCGTCCTTTCCTGTGGCAGATACTGTTGTGTTTCCGGACCGATGTCCCGATCTGTCAGTAGTATGGGCAGGAATCGAACAAACTAACTCTTGTTTCCGGTATTTTTTTTGATATAATAACTTCATGCCGCCTGCATCGGCGGGAAGCGGAGGGCGGCGGCTGCCTGCTTTTCACTGGAACAAAAACCGGCCGGCGGGCCGACATATTCTCCCCAACAGGTTGGAATACTAAGAAATGGCGGTATAGAGGATGAAAGAAGTCGAACTGTTCACCGACGGCGCTTGCTCAGGAAATCCCGGACCCGGCGGCTGGGGCGCGATTCTGCGCTTCGGCGGCAGAGAAAAGGAACTTTCCGGCGGCGAAGCCCAGACCACCAACAACCGCATGGAGCTGACCGCCGCCATTGAGGGACTGGCCGCCTTGAAGGAAAGCTGCAAGGTGACCCTGTGCAGCGATTCCCGCTACCTAATCGACGGCATCGAAAAGGGCTGGGCAAAATCCTGGAAGCGCAACGGCTGGCGCAAGGCGGATAAAAAGCCCGCCCTCAATGCGGATTTGTGGGACAAGCTGCTGACCCTGCTGGATCTCCATCAGGTCAAGCTGGTGTGGGTGCGGGGGCACCAGGGACATCCGGAAAACGAGCGGTGCGACCGGCTGGCCGTGGCTCAGAGCGAGCGGTTTAAGTAAAATCGTCCCTCTGTCTGAAAAAAAGCTGGGAAGACATGTAAGAATTGTCGTTTTAAGGCTTGTAATCTACACCAAAATAGTATATATTTGTTTCTGCAGGGAATCCTAGTAATTCGATAGACTATATGAAAGACGGCCTGATTCCCCGCCGCCTTTTGGAAAGGAAGCTGTTATGGGACGTTTTGTGTACGCGGATAACGCCGCCACCACCCAGCTGCTGCCGCAGGTACTGGATAAAATGATGCCCTATCTCACCGATCTTTACGGCAACCCCTCCTCCCTGTATTCCTTCGGCCAGGAGGCCCGGGAGGGCGTAACCGCTGCCCGGAAAGTCATGGCGGAGGCGCTGGGCTGCCTGCCGGAAGAGGTGTTCATCACCTCCGGAGGCAGCGAGGCGGATAACTGGGCCATCAAAATGGCCGCTTGGAAGCAGGCGGAAAAGGGCAAAAAGCACATCATCTCCACCCAATTCGAGCATCATGCGGTGCTTCACTCCCTGCAGACGCTGGAAAAACAGGGGTTTGCAATCACCCTGCTGCCCGTTTATGATAATGGGATCATCCATCTGGAGGATTTGCGGGCGGCCATCCGGCCGGATACCGCTCTCGTCACCGTGATGTTTGCCAACAATGAAATCGGCTCTATTCAGCCCATCGCCGAAATCGGGGCCATTTGCCGGGAAAAGGGCGTGCTGTTCCACACCGACGCGGTGCAGGCTGTGGGCCATGTGCCGGTGGATTTCGCCGGGATGCAGATCGATATGCTCTCCCTTTCCGCTCATAAATTCCACGGTCCCAAGGGCATCGGCGCCCTGATAATCCGCAAGGGGCTGCGGTTCGGCAATCTCATCGACGGCGGCGCTCAGGAGCGGAACCGCCGGGCGGGCACTGAAAACACCGCCGGCATTGTGGGCATGGCGGAGGCACTGCGGATCGCCTGTGCTCACCGGGAGGAAAACGCACGGAAGGTATCCCTTCTGCGGGACCGGCTGATAGAAGGGCTGCTGGCCCTCCCCCGCTCCCGGCTCAACGGCGACCGGGAGAACCGGCTGCCCGGCAACGTCAATATCAGCTTTGAGGGCATTGAAGGAGAAAGCCTGCTGCTGATGCTGGATTTCAAAGGCATCTGCGCTTCCTCCGGTTCCGCCTGCACCTCCGGCTCCCTGGATCCCAGCCATGTACTCTTAGCCATCGGGCTGGAGCATGCGGTGGCCCACGGCTCCCTCCGGCTAACCCTGTCGGAAGAGACCACGGAAGAGGACGTGGATTATATCCTCCAATGTGTGCCGGAAGTGGTGGCCTATCTGCGGAACATGTCCCCTTTATGGGAACGGATTCAGGCGGAAAATCCCTGAGAATCATTGAAAGGACGGATAGATAATGGCTGCTTTTTACAGCGATAAGGTCATGGACCATTTCACCAATCCCCGCAATGTGGGAGAGCTTTCCGACGCCAATGGCGTCGGAGAAATCGGCAACGCCAAATGCGGCGATATCATGAAAATGTACATCCGGGTGGAGGACGGCCGGATCGCGGACGTGAAGTTCAAGACCTTCGGCTGCGGCTCCGCGATTGCCACCAGCTCCATCGCCACCGAGATGATTATGGGCAAAACCATCGAGGAAGCTCTGCAGCTTTCCAACAAGGCGGTGGTGGAAGCCCTGGACGGCCTGCCCGCCAACAAGATCCACTGTTCCGTGCTGGCGGAGCAGTCCATCAAGGCCGCCATTGCGGACTATTACCGGCGTCAGGGCATCGATCCCACGCCTATCGTGGGGGAGCTGCCTGATCCGGAAGCGGAAGCCTGTCACATATAACCACCGTCTGCAAAAGGAAACGCCGTCCGGCATAATGCCGGACGGCGTTTCCTTTTGTATGTTTGGCCGGTTCTATCCGCCCAAAGCTTTCAGGCATCCCTTACCCGCGCCTATGGCCGCAAGCGCAGTTCAGGGCTGCCGGGGCACGTTTTTCCAAGTGGCCGTTTGCGAGAATGTTCGCCGGCCGGCGGACAGGCATATCAACAGAGCGGAGAGTCCCATAAAGAGCGGCGCCGCAAAGGGAAGCAGCCGCAGAAGCCAGCCCAGCAGCCAGGCCGGTATTCCCATCCAGCGGGTCAACAGATATATGGAGGCTATATAGCTTGGCGACGGCAGCAGCCGGGTGAGCAGATGCGCCGCCAGCAGAAACACCGGCGGCCACACCCAGTCGGCCCGCTTCTGCGGCCGGCAGCGGAAAGCGCGCACCGTGTTGCGCAGGCTGAAGATGAGTCCCAGCAGCCAGAGAAGGAACGCCGCCAGCATCAGCAGAAGCCAGGGCAGCATCCGAGGCTGGAAATCGAACTGCACCGTCAGCCCCTCCTGCACGCTGGAAAGACGGCTCATGCCCATCCATAACGTCCCGCCCAGAACCCAGATCCACAGCAGGTCCGCCGGCAGGGACAACAGCAGTCCCGTAAGATTCAGCGCTCCCGCCTTCTTCATCTCCATCCCCTCTTTCATAGATCGTCTAGCGATAGTATAGCAAAAATCCATTCCGAAAAAAAGTGGCTGATTTATGTCGAATCCGCCCTTTTTTATGTCCCGTTTTCAATTTGCCGCTCCGGGCGCTATGCATCATGCATTTTTATGATATTATGAAACAGAAACGGAGGACAGAGGGGGATTCACTCATTTGGAAACGGAAAAGATTTGCTCCGCCTGCGGAGCGGTGAACAAAGAGACGGCGGTTTTCTGCAAGGACTGCGGCGTGTCCTTCCGTCATCCTTCCATTAAACGCGCCCAAACGCCTTATGCAGAGGAGTCCCAAGCCATCGACGGCGTGGACGCCTCTTATTACTATGCCTATTTAGGGGACAAGGGCGTCGGGTATATGGAGCAGTGGCGCAAAATGCGCCAACAGGGACGGCGGTTTTCCTTCAACGGCGTGGCTTTCTTTTTTACTTTTATCTGGATGTTCGGCAAACGGATGCGGCGGCAGGCCATGCTCTTTCTGGGAATCATGCTGATGGTGCAGTGTCTGATCTCGGTGGGGTTCGCCCTGTACCTGCTGCCGGCCATCCGGGAATTCGCCGCAGTGGAAAAGGTCACCCAGGAACAGATCACCGATGCCATGGAAGAGATTTGCGGCGCCTATCCCAACTATGCTCATCAAGGTGAAAACGCCGACCCGGACGCCCAAGCCCGGATACAGCTTCTGATGGAAAAATTCCGCGCTTCCCAGGCGGCGGAGGATGAACTGAACCGCAAGGAAGCGCCGCTATCCTTCATCGCCCTCGGCCTCAATCTCCTTTTTTCCCTGCTGATCGGCTGCTTTGCCAACTCTATGTATCTGCGGCATGTGCAGAAGCAGATCGCGCAGGTCCGGATGATGCCCATACCGCCGGAGGAACAGCGGGAACGGCTGATCCCCCGCGGTTCCCCTTCATGGTTGGGGTATGTGGCCGGGATAGGGGTGAAGCTGGTGTACAACGTTCTGGCAACATTGGTGAGCAGCCTGATAACCGCGACGGTTATCCTGCTGGCGGCATAGCCCCAGACGCACAAAAGGACCGGGCAATCCGCCCGGTCCTCCACTTGTAAAATTTATTCATCGTCCGGCATATCGCCGTTTTCGATCCTGGAAATCAGGTCCACCCGCCGCTGATGCCGTCCGCCCTCAAAGGGGGTTTCCAACCATACTTTGGCGATCATGCGGGCCAGTTCCGGCCCGATCACCCGGGCGCCGAAGGCCAGCATATTGGAGTTGTTGTGCAGCCGGGCCATCTGGGCGGAATAGGGCTCACTGCACACCACGCAGCGGATGCCCTTGACCTTGTTGGCCGCCAGGGAGATCCCCACGCCAGTGCCGCAGATGACGATACCCCGGTCGCATTCCCCGCTGGCTACCGCTTTAGCCGCCTTATACCCGTACACCGGATAATCGCAGCTGCACTCCTCAAAGGTGCCAAAATCCTTATATTCCAGTTTCATCTCGTCCAGCAGGCCGATGATCTCCCGCTTCATTGCCAGCGCGGTATGATCGCACGCCAACGCTATCATTGCCGATCCCTCCCCAATATTGCCCGTCGGGCAAGGGCGGATGGAACCGTCCTCACAGCCGATTCCATCGCCGCCCGCCGCAGGGCTTTGCGCTATTCAGTATAGCATGCCCAGCCCAACAGCGCAATATGATTTACACAGGGATCTTTTATAAGAAAAGGGGCTGCAGCTGGGTGCCCGCCTGGGCCGCGGTGATGGTATCCGGAATCCGGGAGAAATCCGCTACCAGGGAATTGGGCTTGTTGAGGGTGTCGTCCTGGCTCATGGGAACGAAGTATATATATTTGGTGTTTTTCAGCAGGGCAATGCTCCGCATGGAAGCGCCCAGAGCATCGTTGGTGGAAACCGCCAGAATCACCGGGCGGCTGCGGCGCAGGTGGCTTTTTACCGCTAGGGTCACCGGCGTATCGCTGATGCCGTTGGCCAACCGTCCCAGAGTGGAACCGGTGCAGGGAGCTACGATCAGCACGTCGAACAGCCCCTTGGGGCCGATGGGCTCCACTTCCGTCAGGGTCAGCAGGGGTTCCCGGCCGGTGATCTCCTTAAGCCGGGCCTTGAAATCCTCCGCCCTGCCGAAGCGGGTATCCAGCCCCGCCGCATTGAAGGACATGATGGGGGTGATGTCGGCTCCCGCCTCCTGCAGCTCTTCCATCTGCTTCAGGACCCGGTCAAAGGTACAGAAAGAGCCGGACAGGGCGAAGCCAATCCGCAGGCCGTTCATTGGATCCCCTCCTTAATCATGTTGAGAATGGTGTTTTTGATGATGGCTCCCGCGCTTTTGGGGGCGACCCGGCCCGGCAGGGACAGGGCCCAGATGGTTTTGATCTGCATCTCCGCCGCGGCGGTGAAGTCCACCCCTCCCGGCCGGGAGGCCAGATCGATGAGCAGGGTATTCCGGTTCAGCCGGGCCAGAACCGCCCGGTCGAAAAGCAGGGTGGGGACGGTATTGAAAATCACGTCAAAGTCCCCGGCGTTGGCCAGCTGATTCAGCTCGATGGAGGAACAGCCCTGTGCCTCCGCCCAGGAGAGATCGGAAAATTTCCGGGCGGCCACGGTCACGTCCGCCCCCAGGGCGATCAGCAGGCGGGAGAGCACCCGTCCGATTCGGCCGTAGCCGGTAATCAGGCACTGAGAGCCGCTGATGGTCACCGGCAGCTCCTCCATGGCCAATTGAATGGCCCCTTCGGAGGTGGGAACGGCGTTTTGCACCATCAGCTCTTCCCGCTGAAAATAATCGTGGATCCGCATGCCGCGGCTCTCCACCTCTTTATGCATCAGGTCGGAAACCTGTCCGCCCACCAGCAGCTGGTCGGCGTGCAGGGCGTTGAGCACCTGATCCAGGGTGATGCGGACCCGGGAAAAGGGAGCGTTGATGGTGGACCCGTCGGTGGTGACGGGCAGGGGCAGGATGACGCAGTCCGCCAGGGACACGGCTTGGGCAGGGTTGGTGCAGCCGGTGACACAGGGCGGCAGATCGGTGCTGTCGAAGCCGGATGTAATCACTTTATAACCATCCACAGCCAGCTGTCCCGCCAGGTAGGCCGACCGCAGATCGCCGCCGATAACGGCGAACGTCTCTATGTTGTTCATACCGATAACCTCCAGAGGATAATCTTGCTATATCCTATGAATGCGTCCGGGTTTTGGTGCCTTTCTTCCGGAATTTTGGGGCTTGGCCGCAAAACCACGGACAGGCCGCCGCTGCTTGGAGCAAGGCAGCCATATATTCCTGAAACAACTGCGGCTGTTTCCGGCGAAATACAGAGATTTAGTGGTAATATTGTCGGGCGTATGATACTATGTCCGTGTGAGGAGGGAAAACCATGTCTGAAAACCAAAAACAAAGGCTCATTATCATCAGCGGTTCCCCCTGCGTCGGGAAAACAACAGTGGCAACCGCCTTGTTCGAATCCTATGAAAACAGCGCCTATTGCGACGGCGACTGGGTGTGGTGCGTCAATCCCTTTTCCATCGATGATCCGCGGCTGCGCTGCGGCGATAAAAACATGTCTTTTGTGATATCCACCTATTTAAACGCACGTTTTGACACGGTCATACTTTCCACTGTGGTGGCCATGTACCCATCCATCCGGGAACCCTTATTGAAGGATATTACCGCTACAGACTACACAACCATTGGTTTTACGCTCACCTGCTCGGAAAAAACATTGGTCGAACGGCACCACAAGCGCGGCGACCACAACGAAGTATCCTTTGAATGGCTCCGGATGGAACCCTACGCCGGCGACTATGTGATCGAAACGGATGATAAAACCGTCACACAGATTGTGAATGAAATCCGGGCAATCATCGGTTAAATAGCCCGATACGGAAAGGATGCATCTTCATGCTGATCATGTGCCTGCTCTTTTTGGCAGCGGCGGCCGGCGTTATTGTCCTGATCGCCCTGGACTGTGTCAAAAAGCTGCCTCTGACCGCGCCTCCGGGAGTACTGGCGGCCGTCCTGCTGTTTTCCGCCCTGCTGCCCGGCTATCTGCTGCTGCTGGGCCAGAAGATGATCCCCCTTGGCTGGGAAATTCTCCCCAGCGCCGCGGCCGCTTGTCTGCTGGGGGTTCTTTGTCTCTATATCATCATAAAAAGCAACATCCGGCCCCGGCTACGCAGGACGGATGAAACGGACAAAATCCCCAGACGGCTGCGCGGCTCCCGGCGGCTGTTGGGCTATGCGCTGTTCTCCAGCACTCTCTGGTTCCTGATTCTCGGTTTCTGCGGCGCTCTCGCCTGCCGGGCAGCAGAGGAACCCGTGACCCTGTCCGGGATACTCTCCGGTGTTTTTGTCCTGCTGACCAGTCCCCTGTCCACCGGCTACATCATGATTATTTCGCCTTTTTTCCTCATTGTCGGTCTGCCAATTGTCATCTTTGCCTGGGTTCCCTTTGTCCTCTCCCTGATATTCATCGGCTATATAGCCGTTCTGGGCGTGACCGCCTTCGCCTTTGCCCTCAACGGCGTCTGTCGGGCGGCGGCGGAACCCCGGCTGCGCAAATGGCTGGCGCTGTTCATTCTGGCGCAGCTGATTCCGCTGCTGAACCTGGCTGCCATGCTCGTTCTGCTGATCCTGGAATCGGTGATGCTGCGCAAAACCGCCCAGCATGGGGCAGCGTCCGCCGCCTGATAAAATTCAACAAAAAAGAGATTGGCTCGTTTTTCAACGAGCCAATCTCTTTTTATGCCATGTTTTATTTCTTCCGCAGATAAACCCGGGCGGCATGAGGCGCCAGGGTCACGGTCATATCGCCGGAAATCTCCAGCTTTTCGCCGGACCACAGCTCGGTGTAAACGCCCGCCGGAGCCGTCTGGACCAGCCGGGTTTCCTCATCGGTGGGGTTGAAGAAGAGATACGCCTCTTCCCCTGTGCAGGAAACGCCCCGGGCGATGGTGCAGTCGCTGTCCAGGAAAACGCAGTGTTCCAGCCGGTTGTCCAGCAGCTGCTGCATCCAGATCCGCTCGCCCTCGGTGAGCTCGGGCATGGGATCGCTGATGATCTGAGCGCCGCAGGAGGCCAGGGCGCAGGAGAGATGGAAACGCTTCTCCTCCTCGGTAAGCTCCGCGCCGTGAAGCAGCAGACAATCGGGATCACCCAGCCAGAAGCTGCCGTGCTGATACTGACGGTGGAAACACTCATAGGTCACCTGCTTGACAACCGGCCAATTCCGCAGGATATCGGCGGAAATCCGCATACCGTGAACCAATCCCAGTGTGGGCCAAAGCGCAGAATTGCAGCCCAGCACGAAGGCATCCGGCCCCAGCACCTCCAGAATCGCCTCCATGCCCATGCGGTAGGCTTCGATGCTGGTGCAGTTGGGCTGATGACGGCGACCGAAAGGCAGCGCCCCCCACATGTTGGCGTCCATCTTGAAATAGCGGCAGCCCAAATCCTTATACATGGTGGAGAAAACGTGCTGGAGATACCGGCGGGCTTCCGGATGGGAGGTATCCAGCATATACCAGGGGCCGGCCCGCCAGCCCGGGTAGGTCACCCGGTCGCTGCTCAGGGGCTTGCCCTCGTCGTCCATCACAAACCAGTCGGGATGATCCAGGAAAAGGCGGCTGTCCTTTTCGGCGGTGAAGGGAGCGGTCCAGATGCCGGGAACCATGCCGTGATCGGCGATCTCTTTGCACAGTCCCCCCACGCTGACTCCCAGCTTGTCCGATTCATCCAGCCAGTCGCCCATGAACTTCTCATAGCCGTCGTCGATCTGGAAAACCTGCAGCTGTGGCAGCTTCTCCTGAATGGCTTCCATATTCCGGGTCAGCAGCGGCAGGTCAATATTGGTGCCGTAGCAGTACCAGGAGCACCAGCCGGTGGGCACGCTGCCGCCCAGCGGCGGATGATTGCGGTGAATCATCTCCCGCAGCGTCTCATAGAGGGTTTCATATTTGTCGGCGGACATCGCCAGGAACTCTTCCAGCTCCACCGTCTCTCCCGGCTGCAGGGTGATCCCCTCCAGCACCTGGACAACCTCCACCCGGTCGGCGTACAGCCGGAATTCCCCCCGGAAGCGGCGGCAGGTGGTGAAGGCGTACAGGTCAAAGCCCTCGGACAGATTCAGCTGAAGCACGTTATAAACAGTGAACGCGCCTTCTGTCTGGGGCATACGGTAGTGATCCCGGTCGCTGACCGTGCCGGTGAGCCGGGGCTCCGCCAGGGTGCCGCCGTACATGGACAGCATATTGTAGCCCTCCGCCCAAAACGGCGTATCCATCGGATAATGGAGCTGCGTCAGGCACACCTCTGCAATCTGTACTTCTTGGCCGCTCTCATTCACCGCCCGGAAAGAATCGGCCTCCCCGCGGGTGATCTCCACCCGGACGCCCTCCATCCGTCGGCCGGCCTTATCTCTCACAACCGGATCAAAATTATACGATGCGGTCATTGTCATCCCCTCCTGTTTGAATTGGTTTTAATTATATCCAAGGAAACCAAATATGCAAGATGTTTTCCTTTGTATACTGGGAAAAATATAAATAATGATGGGTTTTCTTAATTGTTCGCACCCCCCTGCTTTTATATGATGAAGATGGAAAATTTTCTGTTTTCCAACAATTTTCCCAACCAAAAACGGAGGGCATGGAATGAAGATTCAATTGATGCCGGACACCCATTTTCAAAAGGGCTTCACGGCGATGGGCATGATGGACAAAACCGAGAGCCATGAGCCGGTGGGACGGCTGGTTTGCGGCCATCCGGAGGAGACACCCCGGTGGAGACTCTGCGCCTGGTGCAGCCGCTACAGTTTCGCCGATCCGGCCTTGAACAGCGTACATAATCCCGCCGAGGGGGTTTACCTTTTTGAAAACCCCAGCAAAAAGGTATATGTGGATACCAACCAAGGCATGGTGGGCCTGGATCTGACGGCCTCTAAGGTATACGACCGACCCCGGCCGGATCTGGATACTCCCTGGGCGCATCTGCTGATCGAAACCGATTTCACCAGCATGGAGAATCCCGCACCTGAATGCCGGCTGTGCAACCTCTCCTCCCTGCAGATGTCCATGCAGTGCCGGCTGGTTTCATTTGCAGGAGACAGAAGCGTGCAGGACGATGAAATCCACGCGGCCCAGCTGGTCTTTTTCCTGGTGATTCAGAACCGCAACCCCCAATCTCAGGGCTACGGCGAGATGATCTGGTTCTCCATTCCGGTGTTCGACAACCGCCACGAGATGATCGAGCGGAGCATCGCCTACGACGCGGGCACCAAGGCGCTGATGGTGTCGGTGGATCCCCACAGCTATCTCAACGAAAACAATAACTTCTGGAAAGACGGCAAGATTGTCGCCGGGCCGGACAGCCCCTGGGTTGAGATCAAAGCGGATATCCTGGCGGAGCTGAAGGACGCCTATCAGCAAGCCCGTCAACGGGGCTATATCCCCCACACCCAATTTGAAGATTTGTATGTGGGCGGCATGAACACCGGCTGGGAAATCCCCGGCGTCTACGACGCCCGGATGGATATCAAAGATTTACGGCTGGACGGCGTATACGAGGGCGATTCCGCCCAAAAATAAACCGATCATGAAAGAGGAGGCAGGATGATGCTGTATCCCAAAAAACAAGAAGCCTTGACTCTGGAGGATTTTCAGAATCCCGGCAGCGAATACCGCGGCGCGCCCTTCTGGGCCTGGAACGGCAAGCTGGACAAACAAACCCTGCTGGATCAGATCGACGTGTTCCAGCAGATGGGCTTCGGCGGATTTCACATGCACGTGCGCACCGGTATGGACACCCCCTATCTCAGCGATGAGTTTATGGAGATGATCAAAGCCTGCAACCAGAAGGCCCAGGAGAAGAAGATGCTCTCCTGGCTGTACGATGAGGACCGCTGGCCCTCCGGCGCGGCAGGCGGCTTTGTCACCTCCGACCTGCGCTATCGGGAGCGGTTCATGCGTCTCTCCCCTCATTTCAAACCCGAATATGAGACGGACAAGGCGGCTTTCGACGCCAAGATCGCCGCGGGAGAAAAGCCCCTGGGCTATCGTCTGGCCTGCTACCGGATCACCTTGAAGGACGGCTATCTCACCGACTATCAGCGTCTGGAAACGGTGGACCACGGTGAGGACGACAGCGTATGGTACATTTATCTGGAGCTGGATGCAGAAACCCCGTGGTACAACAACCAGACCTATGTCAACACCTTGGATAAGGCAGCGATTCAACGGTTTATCCAGGTGACCCATGAGCGGTATTACGAGCTGCTGGGGGATCAGTTCTCCAAATCCGCGCCGGCGATTTTTACCGATGAACCCCAGTTCAAATGCAAGCAGACCCTGGACTATGCCGAAGAGCGCAAAGAAATCCCCCTTCCCTTCACCGATGATCTGCCCGATACCTTCCTGGCCCGGTACGGCTATGATCTGCTGGATCATCTGCCCGAGCTGTTCTGGGAACCCCGCGAGCTGTCCAAGGTGCGGTATCATTACCATGACCATCTGTGCGACCGCTTCACCGAAGCCTTCCCCAAAACCATCGGTGACTGGTGCGAGGATCACCACCTGGCGCTGACCGGCCACGTCAATGCCGAGCAGGACCTGACCTCCCAGACCTATTCTCTGGGCGAGGCCATGCGCAGCTATCCCCATTTCCAGCTCCCCGGTATCGACCTGTTGCTGGACCGCCATGAGTTTTCCACCCTGAAGCAGGCCCAGAGCTGCGTTCATCAGTGCGGCCGGGAAGGGATGCTCAGCGAGATCTACGGCGTTACCAACTGGGACTACGATTTCAAGGGCCACAAACTCCAGGGCGACTTCCAGGCCGCTTTGGGCGTCACCATCCGGGTGCCCCACCTGAGCTGGATGACCATGAAGGGAGAGGCCAAACGGGATTACCCCGCCTCCATCTTCTATCAGTCCCCCTGGTACAAGGAATATCCCATGATCGAGAACCACTATGCCCGGCTGAACACCGCCATGACTCGAGGTCAGTGCAGCGTCCGGGTGGGCGTGATTCATCCCATCGAATCCTTCTGGCTGCTGTGGGGACCCAAGCAGCAGACCGCCGCCCAGCGGGAACAGGCGGAAACGAATTTCACCAACCTGGTGGAATGGCTGCTCTTCGGTCTGATGGATTTCGACTTCATCTCCGAATCCCTCCTGCCCTCCCAGGACGGCGGCGGCGTGCCGCTGAAGGTGGGCAAGATGGCCTACGACGTGGTGGTGGTTCCCCCCTGCCTCACCCTGCGCCGCTCCACGGTGGAGATTCTGACCCGCTTTATGGAAGAGGGCGGCGACGTAGTCTTCTTCGGCGATCCCCCCGTGCTGGTGGACGCCCTGCCCAGCAGCGACGCCCGGACCTTGTGGGAATCCGCCAGGCATTACGCCTTTGACCGGATTCATATGATGGACGCCCTGGCCCCCTACCGCACGGTGGAAATCCTCAACGATCAGGGTATCCGCACCAATCATCTGCTGTACCAGATGCGCCAGGAGGAGGACAACCGCTGGCTCTTTATCAGCCATGTTTACCGCAAGCACAACTGGTATGAGTACGCGGAAAATGTCAAGATTATCCTGGAAGGAAATTGGGCTCCCACTCTGTACGATACCATGACCGGGACCATTTCCCCCATCCCTTACGAGCATCAGGGCGGCAAAACCATCATCAACCGCAGCTTCTATGCGGAGGACAGCCTGCTGATCCGGCTGGTTCCCTCCGACGTCGCCTGCCTGCCGGCGGAAGCGCCCCGGCAGTATGTGGACGGCTATCAGCTTCCCGAGCCGGAGGGCTATACCCTGTGCGAGCCCAACTCCCTGCTGTTGGATATGGCGGAGTACTCCCTCAACGGTGAAGACTATCTGCCCCAGGAGGAAATCCTCAAGCTGGGTAATCTGGTCCGCGCCCGGTTGGGCATCCCCTCCTTCATGGAGAACCTGGCCCAGCCCTGGACGGTGAAGCAGACCGAAACCCCACATGATAAGCTGCGGCTGCGGATCACCATCCACAGCGATATCGAGTGCGAAGGCGTGCGCCTGGCCCTGGAAATCGAAGAAGGCCAGCGCATCCTTTTCAACGGTCAGGAAGTGGCGGTAAAGCCGGACGGCTGGTTCACCGATCCCTGCATTCAGACCGTGCCCCTGCCCACGCTGAAAAAGGGCGAAAACGAGCTGATTCTGGAAATGGCCTTCGGCAAGAAAACCAACACCGAATGGTGTTATCTGCTGGGTGATTTCGGCGTGGAGGTCCGCGGCTGCCATTCCACCGTGGTCGCCAAGCCCGACCATCTGGTATACGGCAGCGTAGTGCCCCAGGGCCTGCCCTTCTACGGCGGCAGCATCACCTATCACACCTCTTTTGAATCGGACGGCGTTCACGGCGCGGAGCTGTGGATTCCCCGCTATTCCGGCCCGGTGATGACGGTGGATCTGGACGGCAAACGGCAGGGACCGGTGGCTCTGGCCCCCCATACCCTGGATCTGGGCGTGCTGCCGGCGGGCCGTCATACCCTGGATATCACCCTGTACGGCAACCGGATCAACGCTTTCGGCTGCGTCCACTGCACCGATACCGAAATGATCTGGTTCGGCCCCGACTGCTGGCGGACCAGCGGCAACGCTTTCGCCTATCAGTATCAGCTCAAGACCTTCGGCATTACCCAGAACCCCTGGATTCGCACCTATGAAAGCACCCATTGAGGAAAGGCGGAATATCAAAAATGAAAGACTCGGGACTGCGGCTGACAAGCCGCTGGCAGGTGACGGAGCAGGAATATAATCTGTCCACCGAACTGCAGGTGGCCTCCCTGCTTACCACCGGCAACGGCTATATCGGCGTACGCGCCAGCCTGGAAGAACTGGGCAGCCTAGGCATTCAGGGCTGCTATATCCGGGGGGTGGCGGATACCATCGTGGATATTCGCCTGCCTTACTGCGATAATATGTACATGAAAACCTATTACGTCAACGAGGATAAACTCAAGGATTTCGAGCGGCAGGAATGCGTGGTAAACCTCATCGATTTCCTTCTGATCCGCTTCACCATCGACGGAGAGACCTTCTTCCCCTGGCAGGGTACCCTGCATTCCTGGAAGCGTACCCTGGACATGGAAACCGGCTGTCTGTGCCGGGAGGTGGACTGGGAGAGCGCCAAGGGGGACCGGACCCGCTTCACCTTTGAGCGTTTCTCCAGCTTTGCCGACGATCACGTCTACTGCATCAAGGCTTCGGCCACCCCGCTGAACCACAGCAAACCCATCGTCATCGACAGCGGCCTGGACCTGCGGACCAAAACCAATGGCCAGCACATCCAGATACCGGTAGATTCCTGGGCGGAGGGGCAGAATCTGCTCCATGTCAACCGCAGCGGCTCCACCTACGGCTTCACCTGCTGCACCGGGGTGCGCAATGATCTTTACGGCGCGAAAAATCCGGTGTGGTCGGCCCAGTGCGACCGCAAGGAAGTGATCTCCACCGTTTCCTTTGATTCCCGGGAAGGGGAAACCTACACCCTGGAGAAAAAGATTTATATCATCACCTCCCGGGATACCGAAGAGGATCCCCGGGCCGCCGTCGAGCGGGCGCTGGCTCGTTTCCAGAATCAGCGCTATGTTCAGCTGCTGGAGGACAGCCTCAAGGTTTATCAGCCGCTCTTCGCCAAAATGGATGTGGACATCCAGGGAGACGACAACGCGGACCGCTCCGTCCGCTTCAGCAACTATCACACCCTGATCTCCATCGCCCGGAACGATTCCGTCCACTCCCTGGCCGCCAAGGGCCTCACCGGGGAAACCTACAACGACTTTGTCTGGTGGGACGCGGAGGTCTATCAGACCCCTGTTTTCACCCAGACCATGCCGGAAACGATCAAGAATGTCATCCTCTACCGTTACCGTCTGCTGAACGCCGCCCGGGAAAACGCCCGTCTGGAGGGACGCCGTGGCGCCCGCTTCCCCTTCACCTCTTCGGTGACCGGCAAGGAGACCATTTGGAGCGACGTCCGCCATCCCTTCATGCAGATCCACATCGTCTCCGACGTAGCCCTCAACGTGCTGCAATACTACACCTGCACCGGAGACGAGGCTTTCTTCCTGCAATACGGTATGGAGATTCTGCTGGAGGCCTCCCGCTATTGGATGGACCGGGTGGAATACAATGCCGATCAGCAGCGGTATGAAATCCGCACCGTCACCGGCACAGACGAGCACCATCCCTATGTGGACAACAACGCTTACACCAACTACAGCGTCTACATCGTGCTGCGGGAAGCCGCCCGGCTGTACGACAAGTTCCGGGCAGAGTGTGCAGAACTGGCCCAGCGGATCGGCTTCACCGAGGAGGAGCAGCAGGGCTTCCAGCAGGTGGCGGATCAGCTTTATCTGCCCCTGGACCGGGAAACAGGCATGATTCCTCAATTCGACGATTATTTCAATCTCAGCCGGGACCTGGAGGTTCAGGGAGGCAGCACCGCCAAATCTTTCCAGATGAAACAGTCCGGCCTGTACAACAAGAGCCAGGTGATCAAGCAGCCCGACGTGATGCTGCTCTTCTCCTATATGAACCTGGATTTCGGTCGGGAGGTCTACAGCCGCAACTGGGATTACTATGAGGCCCGCTGCGAAGCTTCCTCCTCTCTGTCCTATCCCGTTCACGCCATCTGCTCCGCCGATTTGGATCAGCCGGAACGGGCATACAAGTATCTGCTGAAAACCGCCCGGCTGGATCTGGACGACGAGCACGACTGTGCGGCGGCCGGCGTTCACGCCGCATGCGCCGCCGGCGCATGGCTGGCTTCCGCCCGGGGTATTGCCGGTATGCGGATGACCTCCTGCAAGGTTACCTTCGATCCCCACTTTATTCCCTGGTGGAAGAGCCTTTCCTTCCATGCGGTTTGGCACGGCCTCTCCTATACCGTGACGGTGGATAATCAACACCTCACCGTCACCGCCGACGCCGGCAACACCGCCGCGTTGCCGGTAACCTGCGCCGGACAGGAAGTTCTGTTGGAAGCAGGCAAATCCGTCTGCTTTGACACGGGAATCCAGCCGAAAGGAGTTGGCAAGCACCATGCCTTTACAGGGCGCGATTTTTGATTTGGACGGCGTGATTGTAGATACCGCCAAATATCATTACCTGGCCTGGAAACGGCTGGCGGATGAGCTGGGCTTCACCTTTACAGAGAAAGACAACGAACGACTCAAGGGCGTCAGCCGGATGGCTTCCCTGGATATCCTGCTGGAAATTGGCGGCGTCACCATGACCCCGGCGGAAAAGGAAGCGGCGGCCGACAAGAAGAACGGCTGGTATGTGGACTATATCCGGCAGATCGATAAAAGCGAGCTGCTCCCCGGCGCGGAGGATTATCTCCGGCAGCTGCGGGAGAATGGCGTTAAAACGGCACTGGGTTCCGCCAGCAAAAACGCTGGGATCATCCTGGAGAACACCGGCATCGAGGCGCTTTTTGACGCGGTGGTGGACGGCCGCCACGTCACCAAGGCCAAGCCGGACCCGGAGGTGTTCCTGCTGGCCGCTCAACGGCTGGGCCTTTCCCCGGATAAATGCGCCGTGTTCGAAGACGCCGCCGCCGGGGTGGAAGCCGCTCTGGCCGGCGGCATGACCGCCGTCGGCGTAGGCGATCCAGCAATTCTCTCCCGGGCTAACCGGGTCATCAGCGGTCTGAATCAGGCGGAGAGCATCCGCGACCTGTGGAGGTAAAAATGATGGAAACCGTCGAATATATCCAGGACAACCGTTTCTCCCGCGGCTTTCAGGTTCACGGCCCCACCCATGAGGAGGGGATCATCGCCCGGTATCCCGGCGGCGATCCCCAGCCTCCCTGCTGGACGCTGGCCCAGTGGTGCGTCCGCCGCCACCCCTTGAATGCTGAAACACCCCGGACAGAGCTATCCGGCGGCGGATACCAATATGAAACCCCTTCCCACACGATTACCGTCAAACCGGAAAGCAGCGAATACCGCCTGCGGCTGGAGTTACGCTCCTCTCAGGAATATGGGGATCATTTCCGGCAGGATGGAGAGGACTGGCCTCATCTGCTGATCGATCAGGGTATTCCCCGGGATCTGCCGCCGCTGGGCCGGCTGCGCAATCTTATATACAGGGCGCAGCTGCGACTGGACTACTGCCTGACGCCGTTGGACACCGCCTCCTTTGATCCCAAACTGCACGGGGCGCAAGTGGTGCATTTCTTCACCGTGAGCGATCCGGTTTCCAACAACTTTATCTGGTTCGGCATCCCCTTCTTCGACACCCGCCGCCCTGTTTATACCGGCTATATCGGCATCGACGGCGGCAAGGACGACGCCACCGGCAAACTGATCTACACCTGCTCCCAAATGCCTTTTTTCAGCCGGCCGGCTGGCTGCGGGGAATGGATCCTGTTGGAAGCCGACCTGCTGCCCATGATCAAGACCGCGGTGGAAGAGGCCAATCGGCGTGGCCTGAACTTCGCCGCTGAAATCGACAATCTGCTGCTCACCACCAACAACCTGGGCTGGGAGATGTTCGCCGCCTATGACGGCGCCTTTTCCATCCGAGAGCTTTCACTGACGGGGACGATACTATGACAACAAGTAAACAACAAGAAACTGGCTGCCAGCCGATCCTGTGGTACGATCATCCCGCTGCCGAATGGACCCAGGCGCTTCCTTTGGGCAACGGCCGGCTGGGCGCCATGGTCTTCGGGGATCCCTTTCAGGAGCGGATCGCCTTGAATGAGGATACCCTGTGGACCGGCTATCCCCGGGACACTCTGGTTCCCGGCGCCGCCCAGCGTCTGGAAGAGGTTCGCCGGCTGCTGGATCAGGGGAAAAATCTGGAGGCCCAGGCTATCATCGAGGAAAATATGCTGGGCTGCGAAGGAGACGCCTACCTGCCTTTGGGAGATCTGCTGCTTCACTTTGAAGGACAGGGCCCTGCGGAAGATTACCGCCGGGAACTGCGGCTTGCCGAAGGCCTCTCCACAGTTTCTTATCGATCCGGCGGCACAGAATACCGGCGGGAGATGTTCGCCAGCGCCGTACACGATGTACTGGTCTTCCGCTTTACAGCTCACGGCGAGGGACGTTTGTGCTTCCAAATATCCATGGACAGTCCCTTGCGGCATCAGATTACCCTGGAAAACGGCCGCCTGCTGATGGGCGGGGAATGTCCCTCAGACAATGAGATGAACTACAACGAGGAAGAGGACCGGCGGGGCGTCCGATTCCTCAGCGCTTTAGAAATCCGCACCGACGGCAGAGTGGAAGAAACCGGCGACGGGCTGACGGTTCGGGACGCCGAGGAGGCGGTGCTTTACCTGGCGGTGAAAACCAGCTTCCGGGGCTACGACCAGCTCCCCCTTTCCGGCGACGGAGACTACCGGCGGACCTGCCTGACGGAACTAGACGAGTTGCCTCAGGACTATCAAACCATCCGGGAAGTTCACTTGCGGGATTTTAACGCCCTGTTCGGTCGGGTTGGCTTCTCGCTGCCGGAGAATCCCCAGCGGTCCGCCCTCCCCACCGACCAACGGCTGGCGGCTTTTCAGCAGGATCATGAGGATCCCGGCCTTTACACCTTGCTATTCCATTATGGCCGGTATCTGCTGATCTCTTCCTCCCGGGAGGGAACCCAGCCGGCCAATCTCCAGGGCATTTGGAACGCCGAGCTGCGGGCCCCCTGGAAGTCCAACTATACCCTGAACATCAACGTGGAGATGAACTACTGGCCGGCGCTGGTCTGCAATCTGGCCGAGCTGCAGCGTCCCTTGCTGCAGCTGACGAAAGAACTGGCCCAGGCAGGACGGGAAACCGCCCGAATCCATTACGGCGCCAGGGGCTTCGCCGCCCATCATAACACCGACTTGTGGCGGAAAACCACCCCGGTGTGCGGCCGGACCAACCACGCCTATTGGAATATGGGCGGCGTCTGGCTGAGCTGGCAGATGGCCGAATACTATCGTTTTACCCGGGACCGGAATTTCCTGCAGGAGGAAGCATACCCGGTGATGAAGGAGGCGGCGCTTTTCTGTCTGGATCAGCTGCGAGAAGGGACGGACGGCTTTCTTCGCGCCACCCCGGCCACCTCGCCGGAAAACTGGTTCCTCCTGGACGGGGAGCCCTGCGCGGTGGCTTCCTCCGTGGCTATGACCAATTCTATGATCCGCCATTTGTTCCGGGCCTGCGTTCAGGCTGCGGAGGAGCTGATGATCGACGCCGATTTCCGGGAGGAACTGGCGGCTGCCCTGGCAAAGTTGGAGCCCTACCGCATCGGCAGCCACGGCCAGTTGCTGGAATGGGATCAGGAATATCCCGAGACCGATCCCCATCACCGCCATGTTTCCCAGCTTTTCGGCCTCTATCCCGGCGAGGATCTGCTGGATTCAGCTCATCCTGAACTGCCGGAAGCCTGCCGCCAGACACTGAATGATCGGGGAGACGACGGCAGCGGCTGGAGCCTTTCCTGGAAGGTCAGCCTTTGGGCGCGGCTCCGGGACGGCGACCGGGCACTGAAGCTGCTGCAGAATCAACTGCGCTGGGTAGACGCCAAAACCATCAGCTATGAGGGCGGCGGCGGTTCCTATCCCAACCTCTTTGACGCCCATCCCCCTTTCCAAATCGACGGCAACTTCGGTGTGGCCGCGGGCATCGCTGAAATGCTGCTGCAGTCTCACGGCGGCTGTATCCGGCTGCTGCCCGCTTTGCCCGCCGCCTGGAAGGAAGGCGCTGTCCGCGGGCTGATGGCCCGAGGCAACATCCAGGTGGATATGGAATGGCGGGAAGACCGGCTGATCCAGGCGACATTCACCGCCCGGCAGGATACCCGGCTGTACGCCGCCTACGGTATCCGGATATTGGAAATCCCGCTGAAAAACGGAGTGCCGCTGACAGTGGACGGAAGCCTGCAGCCGGTGCATTAAATGGTAAAAGCGCTGTTTCATTTATCACTTTTCTCGCCAAAATTGGACAACTGAGAAAATTATAAATAGAAATGGGGTTTCTGGATTTCAAAATTTTTATGGAATTAGTATCATTTTAATTAGAGGGACACCTGAGACCAGACCTGTCAGATCCCAGGTAAAAGCAAAATATCCTCGGCATTTTACGGGGGCTCCCGTAGGGAAAACAGTTTGAGGAAAGGATGAATCAAATGAAGTTCAGAAAAATCGCAAGCATTTTCCTGGCTGCTGCCATGACCTGCGGTATGATGAGCGTGATGAGCGCTTCCGCAGAGGGCGAAACCGAGGAAGAGTACTCAAGAAGAGTTGACTTTTCCGGATTACTGGACGGTTGCAGCGGTGAAAACGACAAGTTGGAGAAAGGAGAGAAACTCTTATCAACCTGGGACTGCCTGGATGGCATTGAGTATCCTCAAGCCGGTCAGGTTATTAGCTGCAGCTCCTCCCAGCAAGCCGGATGGGGTGTTGCTAAGGGCGCTTTGATCGACAATTTTGACTTCTATCGTCCCCAAGGCGACTGGGGTGTTTACGCCTTTGGCTGGATGACCACCCCCACGGTGAATGCAGTTGATAACGCTGTGGATGAGTTTGTCATCCTGAATATGCAGAAATCCTATCGGATCGATAAAATTTTCTTTGCTCCGATGGAGTCTTGGACGGATCAGGGCCTTCCTGCCGATTTCACCATTTCCGTTTCCACTGACGGTGAAAACTGGGTGAAGGTTGTGGAAAGAACCGGCAACTCTATTGCCAACATAAATGCGGATACGGCCCTCTTTGAGTTCCCCATCCGTCCCATTGAATGCCAGTTCATTAAAATGGAGATCACGAAAGTCGCCGGTCCGGTTGGCGATAGTGTTTGCGTCTGCTTGGCTGAATTAGGCGTCTTTGAAACCAACCGTTCTCTTTCCCAGAAGGTGGATCTCTCCGGTCTGCTGGAAGGTTACAACGCCGAAGATGCCAAACTTGGAGGAGAAAAATCCCTGGTAGAATGGGATTGCCTGGATGGCATCGAGTATCCGCAAGCGGGTCAGGTTATCAGCTGCAGCTCTTCCCAGCAAGACGGTTGGGGCGCGGCCAAAGGTGCGCTGATTGATGGCATCGAGTGGTTTGAAGCTTCCGGTGCTTGGGGTGCCTATGGCTTCGGTTGGTTCAGCCAAAACAGTCCTGATCCCAGTTCCCTTGCTGTGGACGAATGGATTGTGCTGAATCTGCAGAAGACCTATCGGGTTGATAAAATCTTCTTCTCCGTTCTGGAATCCTGGAGCAATCAGGGTATCCCCGCTGACTTCTCCTTCTCCGTTTCCGTCGACGGTGAGACTTATAAGAAGGTTGTGGAGAAAACCGGCTACGACATTACCAAGTCTGAAAAGGTATGGAGCGATAGCGCACAGGCGATGGTTGATTCCTACATCTTCGAATTCCCCATCGATCCTATTGAATGCCAGTATATCAAGATGGAGATTACCAAAGTGGCGGCTCCGATGAATAGCGGCGCTGTGTGTGCTTGCATGACCGAGCTGGGTATCTACGATACTACTGCCCCTGCAACTGACAAAGTGGAGCCGGAACCGGAACCCGATCCCGAACCCACCCCTGATCCCGATCCTACTCCCGATCCCGATCCCGAACCCACTCCTCCCACCGGCGATACCAACATGATGGTTCTCTTCGTTCTGTGCGGCGTCAGCGCTCTGTGTGTCACCGCCAGTCTGCTGGTGCTGAAGAAGCGTTCCCGGAATTCCTAATCTGTTAAACAGATAACGACAGATGGAGAAGCGGCCTTAAAACGGGAAGCTTCTCCATCTCTTGTTATCCGGTCAAATGAGATGTTGCTCCTGTCCCCTTCTTCATCCCGGGGACAAGGCCGAAAGAAAGGATGAATAATTTGAAGACCACCGCTATCCGGCGTCTGCTATCCGGTACGCTTTCCGCGGCGCTGCTTGCCCTGACGGCCGCCGGATGTTCCGACAAGCCTGCGGAAAGTTCCGCGTCGGGTGCTTCCACGACCTCCCCCAGCACATCCAGCACATCCTCCGCCTCCTCTACTGCCCCTTCCACCACTACCACCGCGCCTTCCGCTTCCGACACCACTACCACCACGGCTGCAAAGACGCCCGTTACCACCGCCCCCAACAAGACAAATCCGCCCGTCACCACCGCTCCCACCATCTCTTATCCCGACAAGGACTTTGATCCGGTGGATAAGTCACTGCTTTACGGTGTGTGTTATGTGCAGTTTTCCATGTCTAACCGCGTGTCCAACGCCCAAGCCGCTGAGATGATCGCCGGAATCGGCGCCAAAAGCGTCCGGGTGTGGAATCACATGACCTATGTCATGTCCGACTACAAAACCATTGTCGACTCAGCGGCCGCCCCTTACCATGAGCTGTACAAGGCTCTCAAAGCCAAAGGCGTTAAGCAGATTATCGGCATGAGCCATTTCCATTACTTAGACATTGATCTCTCCCACTTCCCCAACGGCTGGAATTCCACCACCTGGGTGCCCAAAAGAGACAAGACTCCCGGCTCGGATTACATGAAGTTCCTGCAGCAATATGAAATCGCCTGGAAAACCATGGCCGCCGAGTTCCCGGAAGTGGACTGCTGGGAGATCGGCAACGAATGGAATCACGATCCCTTCATGAATCCCATCGACTACACCGACGGCTCCAACGGCGTTTATGCCTTCTCCCTCAACGAGAAAGCGGATATCTCCACCGATCTGATGTTCGCCGCTCATAAGGGTATCAAAGCGGGAAATCCCAAAGCCACCGCCATCATGCCCGCCATGGCCCCTGTGGACGGCATGTGGGGCATCATGATGGATCACTATCTGGAGCGCATCTACGACAACATCGATAGCGGCGCCTTCGGCTCCACCAATTCCGACGACTTCTTCGACGCTCTGGCCTGGCACCCCTACTCCCCCAGCAAATGCCCGGATGTCAACGATTGGGTGAAAGCCAACCAACGGCTGTACGCTATTGCCCAGGCTCACGGCGACGATGGCAAAAAGGTCTATCTCACCGAAGTGGGCTTCCCGGACGGTGGCAGCAGCGCCAACGACGCCAAGCATAAAGATTGGGTCAAAGAGATGTATCGCTTGACCAAGGAACAGCTCCCCTTTGTGGAATCCCTGCATTATTACCGGCTGTTTGACGACGGTGCGGATTCCTATGGTCTGTTCGCCGACCCCGCAGTAACCGGCGGTCAAATCAAGATTAAGGAAAAGGGCAAGGCTTATCTGGAAATTGCCGGCGGCACCGGTAAATTCAGCTGATTATCCTTTTCCCCGCGTTACCCGCAGAGGACGGCGTCGCAACGGCGCCGTCCTCCGTTGTACCCGATGCTGTCAGTAAAGGAGAAAAACATGAACATGCTTCCTTCCCGTTCCTTATTTTCCGGGTTGGTCGGCCTGCTGCTGCTGTCGCTGATCGGCTGCTCTGCCGCATCGGGCGGCTCCTCCCTTCCATCCTCTGCCGGCGACGGGTCTCAGGATGCCGCGCCGGGAAGCGAAATCTCCTCCACCGCCAAGGAATATCCGCCAGTGAACCCGGAACTTCTGCACGGCGTTTGCTACGTCCATTATCTCATGAAAAACCGGGTCACCATCGACGAGGTAACCGATCTCATCGCCTCGCTGGGTGCCAAAAGCGTCCGCTCCTGGAACCATTCCATCCTGTTTTCCTACGATTACAAAACCATAGACAAGAATCTGACCGCGCCTTATCATGAACTGTATCGGGTCATGAAAGAGAAGGGCGTGGAGCAGATCATTGGGATGGATCATTTTCATTATCTTCCAGACAATCCCGGGGTAATGACCACCCATGTTCCTTACCGGGATAAAACCCCCGGTTCGGATTACATGGTATTTCTGGAGAGCTATGAAGCCATGTGGAAGGCCCTGGCCGCCGAGTTCCCCGAAATTGATTACTGGGAAATGGGCAACGAGATGAATCACGACCCCTTCCTCAATCCCATCGGCTACACCGACGGCTCCAACGGCGTCGCCCCCTTCTCCCTGATGGAAAAGGCAGACATCACCACCGACATGATGTTTTATGCCAGCCGTGGCATCAAGGCCGCCAATCCCGACGCGGTTACCATTCTGCCGGGCATGGCGCCGGTGGACGGCATCTACGGCGTGATGATGGAACACTATCTGGAGCGTATCTATCAGAATATTGAAAGCGGGGAATACGGTTCCACCAATACCGATGATTTCTTCGAGGCTCTGGCCTGGCATCTGTATGCCAACTCAAGACCCGATAAGGATTGGGTGGAGGTCAACCAACGGTTGTACGCCATCGCCCAGAAACATGGAGACGACGGCAAAAAGGTTTATCTCACCGAAGTGGGCTTCCCGGATTCCGGCAAACAGGAGATGGATGAAACCCAGGGCGAATGGGTCAAGGAGATGTACCGCCTGGCCGCGGAGGAGCTGCCCTTCGTGGAGTCGATCCACTATTATCGTCTGTTCAACGACGGGGCGGAATCCTACGGTCTGATGCAGGATCCATCAGCCGGATTCGCTTCCAAGGCCAAAGGCGAGGCTTATCAGCAGTCCGCCGGGGGAACCGGAGATCTGAATC
>ENA-UOJE01000234-UOJE01000234.1-human-gut-metagenome-genome-assembly--contig:-C23-NODE-234-length-67550-cov-8.727476_pt1 | contig 67550 bp, 40 predicted proteins | sample MGYA00242341_ERZ723888 | MGnify/ENA metagenome assembly ERZ723888 | reverse complement strand
AGACCCCGATTACATATTCTTTATTATGTGATCAGCTGCTTCTGTACCCGTTCCAATCGGCTGATATGCTGGCTTCCGGTTTCAATGGTGTAGATCCGGGTGGTGTTGATACTGCTATGACCCAGCAGGTCGGCCAGCCGCACAATATCCTTTTCGATGGCGTAAAATGTCCGGGCGAAAAGATGCCGCAGATTGTGAGGAAATACCTTTTCCGGCGCAACACCGGCTCGGCTGCACAGTATTTTCATATCCCGCCAGATATTACAGCGGTTCAGCGGTCTGCCGCTTTTACTGACAAACACTGCTCCGGCCTGAAGGCCGGCTTTTTTTATATACTCTTTCAGCAAACTTTGCAGCGGCGCGGGCAGGAAAATGACCCGCGTTTTATTTTTGCAGTTCACCACTGCTTTCCCAATCTGAACAGCTTCAACTGTAATATACTGCAGCTCGCTGACGCGGATGCCAGTGCCGCAAATTGTCTGGATGACATAGGAAAGCCGGGTATCCTCCGCCGCCTTTACCAGCCGCTGGTAATCTCTCCTGGTCAATTCCTTCTCTTCCCGGCAAAAAATTTGCCTCTGAATTTTCAAGAGCCGAATACAGCATTCCTGCCGGCCGATGAAACGCAAAAAACAGTTGAGCGATACCAGCATAGAATTAGCGCTGGCCGGAGCATATCTTCTTGTCAAATACTCCTTATAACGGATGGATTCCTCCTTATTCATCGGTCTGTCTGCTAAATATCCATAAAAATGCCGGACATCACGCAGATACTTTTCGATGGTAGCCGCACTCTTTTCTTCTTGTCTTAGATAATGCTCAAAAGCCAAGATATCTGTTCCTGTTTGCATCATAATCCCTTTCCCCCGATTGTCTTCCAAATGTAGTATTATTCTCTCACGACAAGGCGGAAAATTACAAACAAAAAAAGCCAAGGGAAAAATGATATAACGAAACGAGACTGACAATCAAAATTCAAGCGAAAGCTGACCGGTGTGTTGTGGGGCTCCTGCTGAATAACAGAGGTATGCCGGCTGGACGAAATCGTAAAACTTTACTCTATAAGCCCAGCCCCTCTCCTGAAAGTATAAAAATAGCCGCGGTGACCTTCACCGCGGCTGTGGCGCAATTTTTTTCGCTCTATTCCGGCTTACTTAAACGTTGCCGGTACTATGCATACGGATATGTAAAGACATAGCTTCCCGACCCTATGCGCAGCCGTATTCCTTCCTCCAGCTGGACAGGATGTTCCACATCGCAGGATGCATCAAGACGCTCACCATTCTCACGAACCTCTTCCAGCACTGCGCCAGGTAACGTCAAGGTCGCCGTCGTATTGACGGGGATCGTCGTATGAACCGTCATTTTTCCCGCGCTCAGCTCCCAGCCGGCCTGTATTTCGCCATACAGGGATTGATAACTCGCCTTGGCGAAAGTCAGACCTTTTCCCGGTCTGGGGCTTATATGAATATGTTTATAGCCTGGCAGAGACTCATCCGTATCCAGCCCCACAACAGATCTGTACAGCCAATCCCCCACGGCCCCATACGCATAGTGATTGAAGGAATTCATTTCCTTATCCCAAAAGCTGCCGTCTTCCTTTATCCCATCCCAATGCTCCCAAATCGTCGTTGCGCCTTTGGTGACCGGATAAAGCCACGATGGGCAATCCGTTTGTAAAAGCAGGGTGTATGCCAAATCGTTGTATCCGTTTTGACTCAACGCATGACACAGATAGGGCGTTCCCACAAAGCCGGTATTCAAGTGGTTCGCATTTGTCTTAATCAAGGATGCCAGCGTATCAGCGGTGCGCTTCCGATCCTTTTCTTCCACCAGATCAAACAGGAGAGCCAGGACATGGGCGGTTTGCGTGCTCTCGGTGAGCCGCCCATTCGGAGTTACGAATTCTTGGCGAAAATGCTGAAGGATGTGGGTATATACGTTCTGATAAATACAGGCGTCCTCCCGTTTGTTTAAAACTTTGGCTGTTTTCATCAGCAGCCGGGTAGAATACGCATAAAAGGCAGTAGCTATGAAATCCGCAGAGGTTGCTCCGGTCCACGCACCGGGCTTGGCGTCCAGCGCCAGCCAGTCTCCAAAATGAAACCCGGTGTTCCATAGATAGGGGTTATCCCCTTGCTTGCGGATGTACTCAACCCACTGCTTCATGCTTTCATACTGCCGTTCCAGCACCCGTTTGTCCCCGTAACACAAATACAAGGTCCATGGACAAATCGTGGCCGCGTCCCCCCAGGCGGCAGACGATGAATCGCTCCCGCCCCGCACGTTGGGAACAACCGCCGGCATTCCTCCCAGATGGGACTGATCAACCGCCAGATCCCGCAGCCACTTGGTATAAAAAAGAGCCGTATCCATGTGAAAGCAAGCCGTACGGATAAACATCTGCGCGTCACCCGTCCACCCATGGCGTTCATCTCGCTGGGGACAATCGGTGGGAACATCAAGGAAATTTCCCTTTTGGCTCCAAAGGATATTGCGGTTCAATTGATTCACCAGTTCATGAGAACAGGAAAAACTTCCACTCTGCTCCATACCGGAATGGATCACACAGCCCGTGAAGTTTTCGGGCAGAATTTCTCCGGGATACCCCTCGACGCGGACATAGCGAAAACCCTGATAGGTAAAGTGGGGCTCGTAGGTCTCCCTCCCCTGGCCTTTGAGAATATAAGTGACGGTTTGCTTCGCCCCTTTTAAATTCTCCGTGTAAAAATTCCCGTCACGATCCAACACTTCAGCGTGCTTTAAAGTAACGACTGTTTCTCTCTTCCCTTGTACGGAAAAACGCACATATCCCACCATGTTCTGCCCAAAATCGAGAACGGTCTCTCCCATAGGGGTACTAAATACGGCAACCGGCTGTATCTCCTCCACAATTTTCGGCGGCAGGTTCTCCTGTGCGATCAAAATATCCTTGGTATAGCTGTAGAGCATTCCATTATCCCAATCGGACGCGTCGTATCCCGGGAGACCCCAGCCTTCTTTTTCCAACCGCGCGTCGTAGGTTTCCCCATGGTAAATTTCCGACATAAGAATCGGACCGCCTGCCGATTTCCATTCCCCGTCTGTAAGGAGCACCTCTTCTCTCCCGTCTGCATACCGGATATGCATTTGCAGCAGCAGCGCCCGCCGGTCTCCGTAATATCCCCGGCCGCCGCCCCACGCGATATAGCCGGCGTACCAGCCGTTTCCCAGCATCGCTCCGACGACGTTTTCACCCTCTCTGAGCAGCGCGGATACGTCATAGGTCTGATATTGCAGCCGATCCCGGTAACTGGTCCATCCGGGTGTAAACAAGGCATCCCCCACCCGGCCGCCATTGATGTACAGCGCATATAGACCCAACGCCGTGGCATATATCCTGGCGGATTGGACGGCTCCATGGATTGTAAAGGATCTTCTGAGCAAAGGGCTGATTTCCAGCCGGTATTCTTCCTCCCGGCCTGCTGTGATCCATTCGGCCTTCCATTCCGTTTTATTCAGCATCCCGGTTTCCCAGAAGGCCGTTTCGCTCCAGCCTGAATCGTTCCCCTTGTTGTCGCAGGCTCTCACCCGATAATAGTAGCGGCTTCTGGGCTGCAGTTCCTCTCCCTCATAGGGAAGCTGAACCGACTGGTCGGAATCTCTCCATCCGGTATCCCAAACGACAGCGGTAAACGCTTGGTCAGCAGCCACCTGCACGCGATAGCCTGTCTGACAGACATCTCTCTGATCCGATACCAGCTGCCAGCTGATCCTTGGGTGCCGCTCATCGATTCCCAAGGGGCAGTCTCTGTATTCACACTGCAATCCGGTTATCCTAAGCATATCGTTTATCCTTTCCATACCCAGCGGCGGGGCAGGTAACCCAAAGATTTACCTGCCCCGCCCTTTACTCTAGGATTTATGCGGTTTTGAGGATCTTTTATCCTTTTACATACCCGACATCGTCGATTTGGAAGCGGGAGCCATACCACACAGCGGAAGTGCCGGTGGCACGGAAGGAAATCTCTATTTTGGTGACGCTGCCCTTGTAAGCCCAGCCGCTGATATCTTTATCGATGCGATTCCAGGTATCCGCATTCATGGCGGTGATCTGTTCCAGCACATGATTCCCGCTGTACAGCCGCAGCCGGGTCTCATAGCCGGTCCCTCCGCTGCCGCCGTAGCTGTTGATATGATAATAGAAGCGGCCTGCACCGGTTAGATCCAAAGCTGTGTCAGGGGTGATGGATATCGTTCGCCATTGGTCCGCCGCCATCATCGGGAATATTGCCTCCAGCGCATAGGCGTTCCTGATGGGTCTGTAGGGCCCATTCTCAAATCGGTCCACGCTGCTGATGGAATCCACATTGCTCCCGGCTGTCCAGCCGCTGAGAGAACCCTCAAAATCGTACAGTCTCACATCGTTGATCTGATAACCCACATAGTCGATCTGGAAACGAGAACCGTACCATACGGCGGAGGTGCCAGTGGCGCGGAAGGAAATCTCTATTTTGGTGACGCTGTCCTTATAGGCCCAGCCGCTGATATCCTTGCGGATGACATTCCATGCGTCCGCATTCATAGCGGTAATCTGTTCCAGCACATGATTCCCGCTGTATAGCCGCAGCCGGGTCTCATAGCCGGTTCCTCCGCTGCCGCCGTAGCTGTTGATCCGGTAAAAGAAGGTACCCGCCGCCGACAGATCCAGAGGCTGCGGCGGCGTGACCTGAATCGTCCGCCAGGCATCGGCCTCTTGGGTCGGGAACTGGGCTTCCAGCGCATAGCTGCCCTGGATAGGGGCAAACGGCGCATTCGCAAAGCTATTGACCTTGCTAACCGACGTCACGTTTGTTCCAGCCTCCCAGCCCTGGGTGGAATCCTCAAAACTGTACAGCAGCCTTTCATCTGGCTTGACCGGCACAGCGGACGGATCCTTGAGCATGCCGAGAACAAATTGCGCGTACCACCGGGACAGAAAATCGTTGGGGTGATTGATATTGTTCCCGGTCATATCCAGGAACGCCTTGTGCTGGAGCAGTTCGGCGTGCACACCGGTTATGTTCGCCGCAACCACGCCGCTCATCGACGCGGCCAGGCTGCTCAGCTCCGCGTAGTAATACGGCTGCTGGTCATAGAAAAAGGTTTCCGCATTCGGCAGCGTTGTTCCCACCAGAATGAATTCCGCCACCGGGTTCACCGCCCGGACGCTGTTGATGATCGACAGGATATTGCTGCGGAAAACGGAAGGAACCGTGCCGTCGCCGGCTCCTGTGCCCGAACCGTCATTCATGCCAAAGGCGATGATGACCAAGTCCGGATTCTGATCCGCCACCAGCGTTTTCGCCTGATTTTTGCCCCATTCCGAGGTTTGACCGCCGACGCTCGGATTAATAAAGGTGATGTGAGAGCCGTAATACCGTTCCAATTCATTGGCGACCATCTGCCCCCAAATCGGCAGATGGGGCGAAACATCCGTATAGCCGCTGGCATTCGCACCCACCGAGATACTGTCGCCGTACAGCGCCAAACGGAGAGGCTCCCCGTTGCGCAGCTTGCTGAGGGTACGCGTCAGCTTGGTATTCGCCAGCTCCGGAGTCGGTCCCGTCCAGAGATTGGCCGCGTGGGTGTAGGTGACAACGATCTGCCTGTCATGGAAGTAGGAGCCCTCCCGGTAAATCACGCCTCCGCCCCCGTTCTTGGGCATCGTCAGGCCAGGGATATAACTGGAGTAATACAGAATGTCATTCGTCAGATAGGGGATGCGCGAATGCGGCGTCAGCTTGAGCTTGCCATTTTCCAGCACCCAATCCACGTTCTCCTCGTATTCCCGATCCAGACGTGCACTGCGGACGGATACAATCGTTTCCGGCGGGAACAGCAAATCGGCCTCGGGCAGTTCGCCATTATGGGATACCATCAGCACCGACTCGTTGTACATGGTCGTTCCCTGCCAGAAGGGGGTCAGGCTCTTCTCTTCCACATCCGGTTCCTCCTCCAGATTGTCGTGCGCGATAAACCGGATGGCATCCAGCTGAAATCGTGAGCCATACCAGGTACCGGAGCTGCCGACAGCGCGGAAGGAAATTTCGATCTTCGTGATGGAGCTGCGATAAGCCCAGCTCGTTAGGTCAACATGGATTTGATTCCATTGATCCGCGGAAATCGTAAAGGTTCTCTCCAGCAGCTGATCGCCGCTGTACAGCCGGATTCTTGTCTCGTAGCCCGTACCGCCGCTTCCGCCGTAGCTGTTGATGGCATAGACAAAAGCATCCGCATCCATCAAATTCAGCCTGTCGGCCGGGGTAAGGAAAACGGTTCTCCACACGTCGGCCGCTGCCGTGGGGAAGCTGGCTTCCAGCATATTCGAACCCAAATCCGGGCCGAAAGGCCCGTTTGCCATCGATGAGACGCTGGCCACCGTGTCCACATTATCTCCGGCCGCCCAGCCCTGGACGGAGCCCTCAAAGTTATACAGGATCCGTTCATAGGATGCCAGCCGGTTGGTTCCCTTGTCGTTGGCCGGAGCCGTGCCGCTGGCTGTGAACGACACTTCATCCAGGAGCAGCTTGCCTGTCCAGGTTCCGGTGCCGCTGGAGCCTGCCCACACTTTAATCCGGTCGATGGCGTTTGCTCCCTCCCAGCCGCTTACGTTGAGGCTCAGAGAGAGCCAGCCGTTTGCCGGGTTCACCGCAGCCGTCCCCTCCGCTGTACGGCTGCCGCTGTACACCTTTACTTTAACGGAATACGGCAGGGTGGAAGATGTTCCGGTCAGCTTGACCGCCAGCCGGAGGTAAGGGGATGCCGTGGCGTCGACAGGCGTCGCAAATTCCTTCTCTGCTCCACGCCACTTGAGCGCCTGCGAAGAAAAATTAACCTCCAGCGCGCCTGCGCCTGCATAGCGATCAGCCGTTGTACGACCGGCCGACCCGCTGTTGTTCGATGCGCGCCAGCCGTTCATATCCGCATTAAAGCTGTCTCCCAAAGCGGCCGCAGGCGTGGAGGTCTCCAGAACCAGCGGCAGAACCGCAGGCGTTTCCCGCACGGACAGCGCGTGGAGATCGAATCCGGGAGCGACTTGGCTCCAATCGCTGATACCGATAATGGATTTGGCAAAGTCGGTGACCGCCAGCGATTGACTCGTGTCAATATACTTAAATACGTCATAGATATATTTCTTATTCTTGGGCACCATCGGCGTAGAAGTATCCGGATCCTGCGTCCACAGGCCCATATTCAGGCCGTAAGACGGGATATCCACATGGCTGAAGAGAATAAAGGCATCGATTCCGTCCAGGAACGCCGTCTTATAATAGGCGTAAGCATAGGCGGCTGCCTGACTTTTGGCGGATTCCAGGGTAGAATCTGCCGTATGGAAGCCTTGCTCTGACAAGATAATCCGCCGTCTTTCCGAGCCGTACTTCAAATATTCCTGTCCCATATAATTGTTCAGGATATGGATATTTTTGAAGGTGACCACATCGGCATTCACGCTGTCTGTTGCCAGCGCGTCGTTCCAGGTATCCGTATTGAAGAAATCCTCCGGATACGGATGATAGGCGATATGCCAGGGAAAATCGCCGTTCTGCTTGGATTCCTGGTTGAGCCGGTCAATCACCTCACGTCCCGCATACCCTTTCTCCGGATTCGAATCGTACGCTTTCGCCCAATGGTTGGTCAAGGAGGTGTAGACCCGGGCGTTGGCGTAATGCTTGCGGGCGGCCATGTAGGCGATGCGCAGCGCCGGCTCGTACTGTTCGACGAATTCGTCCAGTGTGGCGTAACCCATATTCTGCCATTCCCACTGAGCGTCGACCTCATTGCCGACGATGTAGCCCACCGCACGGCCATAGGCTTGATCCTCCCGCGTATATCGGTCGGTAATAAACTCCATGGCGGCTTTGAAGGCCTGCAGTCCCTCTTCCTCCACCGTATTGAAGGCAAGAACGCCGCCGCCTCCCGTTCCCATCACCGCATTGGGGTGATGCAGCACATCGGTCATGCTGTTATCAGGGAAATTTGGATACAGAATCAGGATCAGATTCACGATAACGCCGTTGTCGGACAAGGGCTTGATCTTTTTATCCAGGTTCTCAAAATACCCTTTATTGAAATAATAGGTGGTTCCATCCATGGTATAGTCGATGGTGTTGGCGGGATTCAGCTTTTGCTCAAACATCATCGTCGACATCTCGACATTTACCACCGCATGACCGATACCCAGTTCCTCGGCATCATCCGTCATTTCCACCAGCAGCCCCTTTTTGGTATCCGCTGTGGGATAGGGATAGGTGTTGGCGGCGGCAAACTGTATGTCCGTGGCGTACTGCGGGGTGCCAATGACCTGCGGTAATGCGGAAGAACCCGCTGCCTGCTCGGCAACCAGGAATTTGGAATAATAGCGGTCCCGCTGGCCGTCGTACCGGGGCACCGCAAAGCTGAACGCACCGCCGGCCGCTGGCGCGGACTGCACCAAGAGAGGCGTCAGGGAACTGATAGCCGCTTCCTTTTCATAAGGAGCCAGCTCATAAAGCTGAAGCTGCGCCCCAGAGGAACCGCTCTGAGTTTCCGCTCTTCCCGTAACCGTGATGGTAGTTTCATTGACCGATACGACAATCGTTCCGTCGTCCGCCGCCGTGTTGGAGGCGGAAGCCGACTGCGCAAGCGCCTGAAGGGATGCCCCCCATGCGCCGCTGTCCGTCACGAGCAGCAGCGCCGCGGAAAGCAAGCACGCCGATAACTTTTTCGCTAACAAACGCATCATTCTAACTCCTCGCATGTTTTATTTCAGGACCGAATCACGTCCTCATGCGCGCTCCCTGTAAACAGGGCGCATGATCCTGGAATCTTAGAAGGACTCTCCTTCAAAGACGTAAAACCCACTTTCCACCGTTTGTATGCCGCTCGGGGTATGAATCTCGGCCTCCACGCCGAAGGGTATGGTGACGAAAAGCATTGCCTTGCCGTAAAGCCTTTGCCATTTTACCACGATGTCTCCTTTGCAGGTATCCACCACCGCCTCTGCAAAGGTCAGCTTATCCGGCGCAAAGGGCTTGATGACCACACGGGAAAAAGCGGCGGCCACAGGCTTCATACCAACCAGATGGGTGTAAAACCAAGCGCCCACCGCGCCGTACATCGGATGACAGTGGGAGTTCATGGCCGGATCTTTTTTGAGTTCGAACCGTTCCCACAGGGTGGTGGCGCCCTGCTGCATCATGTATCCCCACGAGGGATAATCCTCCCGGGTAACGATGGCCCAGGCATCGTCGATATACCCATACTCGGCCAGCATATCCATCAGATACAGCGTACACAGGTTGCCGGTGGTGAGCCGATATCCCGCCGAGACCACAGCCTCATGGAGCCTTTGCGCGGCCAGAGGCCGCCTGTCTTCCGGCAGTATCCCCAGCCACAAGGCAAAGGCCTGACAGCCCTGGGATCCTGTGCCCACCCTTCCATCGGGATGGAGCCATTTTTTCACAAATGCCATGCGAATTTTTTCCGCGCGGTCTTTTTGTAATTTCACCTCCTCCTGCATGCCAAGAATTTCCGCAAACCTTGCCAGGGTAACGGCATTGAAATAAAAGTACCCGGTGGAGAGCAGAGCGCCCGGTGTGACGGCCGAAAAAGGACCTTCCTTCATGCAGCAATCCTCCGGGGATGCCCAATCACCGTAGATGGTATAGTCGATCATATCATCAGCAGCCAGGGACGCCAAGCATTCGTTCCAGGCGCGAAGCCAGGGATACGCTTCCTTCATCAGTTCGATGTTCCCTTGGTGAAGATACGCCTGCTCCACCGCGATGAGGAAGGCGGAACACACGGGATCGGTGGGCTGTATACCGTAAATGAAGGGAGCCGTGCAGGAAATGGCACCGTCCTCCCTCTGCTCGTTGCGGATATCCCGCACGATTTTGGGGAAAAGCCGTCCTGTGTCAAAATTGTATGGCAGCTCCTCAAAGCGCACAGTCGCGTCGTTCATCCAGCCCATGCGTTCATCCCGCTGCGGGCAGTCGGTAGCGAGCCCATGCAGATTCGCCCGCTCGGTCGCAACAATCATGTCCTGCAGTTGATTGATCATTCCATTGCCGCAGACGAAACGGCTCCGGTTGTCCACAGCATTGTAGAAAGCCCGGGCGGTTATAAAGCCGCTGTCCGGCACAAAATCCAGTCCCGTTACCTCCACATAGCGGAATCCGTGGTAGGTAAAAGCCGGTTCCCACCGGCTTTCCCTGTCTGTCGGCTTCCCGGTAATATAGGTATCCTTCGCCTTGGCCGTCCTCAGCGGCGCCGTATACAGCTCTCCCTTCTCGTCAAGCCGCTCGGCGTGCCGCAGGATTATGATCCTTCCCTCCGGTGTGTTCGGCGGAAGCCGTATTTCACATACCCCGGCCAGGTTTTGTCCGAAGTCAAAAATGTAGACGTTGTCCCGAGGGGAAGCAATGGATACCGGGCGATAGCTTTTCCCCACCTGAATAGGCTCCAGCTCCTGGGGACACATCAGCGTCGGCAGAAGCGCAGGATCATTCCCGCAGGGAGGATCAACGATCCGGCACGCCGCAGCCCCCTCTCCCTCGCCTTTTTTATACCAGTCCGGGTCCTCCAGACGGGCGTCATAGGTTTCCCCGTGGAATACATGGGCATAGGTCACGGGACCGCGGCTGGACAGCCAGCTCTCATCCGTGGTCACACGGCACACGCTTCCATCCCCGAAGGTCAGCACAAGGACCGCGGTAAGCTGCGGCTGCCCCATGAAAGGGATTCGCCTGCCCTGGACAGCGGTCAAATATTCCCCCTCATTGCGCCGCCAGCCGGGCGCCACCACAATGCCGATGCCATTCTCTCCTGTCTCCAGCTTATCCTGCAGATCCACCTGCGCCGTATAATAACAGCATTTGTGATAGGCGGAGAAAGCGGGCGCCAAATAGGTATCTCCATCAAGGGGCTGTCCGTTCAAAAAGAGTTTATGATAGCCGATACCGCAGGCGTACAGGATACAGGAGACCGGGCGGCTGGTTAAGGAAAAGCGCTTGTGAAAATAAATGGCAGCGTTTCCGTAATCCTCCCGCGGTGCAATCCATTCGGCCGGCCACTCTTCGAACAAGGCGGTCGTAAAGGTCCATCCGGCCCGCTCGCTCACTTCCCCATCGTTATCCCGAACTGTTAGAAAAACCCTATACGCCGCGGCCGAAGAGAGCGGTGCACCGCCGTATGCGAGGGATTGCTCGGTTTTCTTTATCCAGCCGCTGTCCCAAAAAACGCCTTCACGGCTTTCAACCTGTATCCGGCAGGCGCTTTGCCGTTTGTTTTTCCCCACTGCCTGGACTGCCCAGGAAAATACCGGGGACGGATTCCCGACGATCATGTTGTCCTGCCACCGTCCGGCGTCGATACGCAGATCCATTGGACGGAAGGCTACTTCTTTATCGCGGCCGGAACCGCCGCTGCATGTATTTTCAACCATACCGCGCTTCCTTTTCAAATCGTCTTTCTATACAAGTGAAAGAAAATCCTATCACAGCTCTTCCACAAATCGCGTGGAGGTTATATACTCCCCGCCGGGCGTTTTTGTGGTCAGCTCGACGTAATAGCCGACGGCTTCGCAGGGCAGCGTTCCCCTCACGGTGTCGCCTTCGACGGCACAGGACGCCGTCTCCCAGGTCTGATCGATTGTCGCCGGCCAAGCATCGGGCGGTTTGGCAGAGTAGGAGAGCCTTTCCGTTATATAGCAGACTCGCGCCGTTACGCCGATCACATCCCCTGCCGTTTTGATGTGGAAGGAAAAAGACCGCCCCGCCGGCTCGGTTACGCATGTGGTCAGCGGCTGGCCGCCTTTGACGATGGAATCGGCAAAACGATAGCTCTCCTGCGGCTGCCAGCCGTGGACATGGCTGTGCTCCCACTGGATCTTCATGGATAAAATCGCCCCCGCCTGCTTGGTGGCTTCATAGGAACGGCTGTTAGAATTGATGGAAAAGCAAAAATCGTTGGACCAGCCCAGCCAGAGAACCGGCATATGGACTCGATCGAACCGATTAGCAGCCGACCATATCCTTTTGGTTTCGCTTTGAGAAAAAAGTGGTCCTGCCCAGGAAAGCGCCAGATCCAAATATCCAGAACCGTAGATGGGAATAGCAAACGCATACCGGGTATCCCAGCCAATGGCAAGGGAGGCGATCACCCCGCCCCAGGATATGCCGGCAATTCCGATCTTTGAAGCGTCCACACGGCTGTCGCCTGCCAGAATCGTATGCGCCAGAATGGTGTCCGTCACAGCGTGATACATCCACTGCTGCTCCAGCGCCTGGGAATAGGCATGCATTTCATCGTTGTTCGGCGCGTCTCTATAGCCCGCTTCCGCGAAATCCCCGTATAGGCCGTAGTGCCATAAATCGGGGACATCCGAACCGCGGCCGGCAATCCCCTTACCCTGTGCCGACGGGAAATATCCGGTCGTGTCCATCGCTATGGCCGCATAGCCCCTGTCCGTCCAAAGCTTCACCCATTCGGCATATGCATGACCGCCGCCGCCGTGTACCAACACGATGGCAGGAACCTTTTTGTCAGCGCTTGCTCCCGCGGGAAAGCCGACGTACGCAAACACCTTGGTTTTTTTGCCGCCGATGATCGCCCCGTCATAAGTGATGGCCTGGATATTCGACCACTCGTTGACACCAGACGGCGAACGGCTGTCCGGATTATAGGAGGGCATCGGCGTCGTATGGGGCTTTACCTCCAAAAATGAGGAAATGGCGGCAATCATAGCAGCTTCCCCATTTCATCGGCTGCCTTGCCCGCCGTACGGCCGAACAGAATCTTCCGGAGCATTCTGCTGGATGATACAGCGTCGCCGGAGGCGATGACCTCCTCCACCGTCTTCTCATCCAGACGGTCAAGCAGTCCCATATACGCCTCCATCCAGCGCACCGATTCATTCACCGCATCCCGTCCATCCTCACGGTACGGGTATTGATCGGTTGAAATCCAGCCTTCATATCCCGTTCTCTTGAGCCAATAGAACATTTCTATATATCCTATTGAATGCACCGAGCCGACAATCATGTCGTCATCCCAAAAACAGAAGTTGTCATTCATATGGAGATGAAACAGCTTATCCCCATATTTTTTCAGCACAGCAATCGATTCCGCCACATTTTCATAAGCGGTGGTCGCATGGCCGTAATCGATGGTTACACCGCAGTTCTCACAGCCGATTTCCTTAACCATCAGCAACGTGGCGTACACGTTGGAGGGATAGCTGCGGATACGGGGTTCCTTAGGCTTATATTCCACCGATATTTTGATATCCGGGTTATAAACGCAGCACTCCCTCACACCCTCTTCAAACCAGGTGCGTTCCTGGATGTAATCGCTCTGGAACAGGTAGTCATAGCCATCCTGCCCCGGCCACAGGCTGATAAGCGGGCACCCGATGGCTGCCGCGCAGTCGATCATCTGTTTTGTCACCGCCACAGCTTCCCTGCGTATACCGGCATCCTTGCTGGTGAAAGCCCCCTTAGCCCACTTAGCCTCGCCGAAATGATCTGGAATAATGGAAACCGGAATAAGTCCGCACCGCTTGAGATGTCCTTGGATCTCTCCAATGTTGTCGGCGGTGATGTGCCAGTTGCCGATCAGTTCCACCCCCTTGACCTTTTCGATGGAACGCACCCGGTCAAAAAGCTCCTCCAGGGAGAAATTTCTTCCGTAATGGGGGCAGTAGCGGTCGCTGCAGCTTCCCACATTGCCTAAAATGACGCTGATTTTGTTTTCAAACATCGTAAAGCCCCTTTCTCCACCCTTCCGATGGTAGATATATTTCCCTCTGTCCTTTACCCTTACAGCTTGATTTTCCGGCAGTTGTCCTCTCCAACCCGCTCTCTGGCAGCTCGAAACAGTTCCCCGCCCCGGGGTCCGTCGATAGCGGCGAAGCAGTCGTAGATCGCCTTTCGTCGTCCATCCTCTGCCAGCAGCCCCAGATACAGCCCTTCCTGTTTTTCATCGATATGGCTGTGATAAATAAAGGAATCGATTTCCGGGATGCGGGCTATCTTTTCGTAGGCCAGAACAAAGGCGTCCGCCTGAAGGGCTTCCTCTTCGGGCGTCCGTCCCGAGCAAACCCCTTGCTCGGACAGGATGATACGTCTTCTCTCGCCCCGGCAGAGAAAGGATTCCTGCGCTAAAAAGGCCGGCAGCACCTCGATGTTTTTATAGGTGATTTTTCCGGTGTCAAAGCCGTCCCAGGCCAGCTCGTCGTTCCAGAAGTCCGCGCGGGACAGATCCTGCGGATAGGGATGGTAGGCCATACACCAGTAAAAATCCCCCTCCTCCCGTATGATGCGATTCATAGCGGTGATAAACTCCAGTCCCTTATAGAACCGGAGAGGCTGGTCTTCATTGGTCATATTCCAGCAATGATCCAGTGAAACATAAACCCTAGCCTGGGCATAATATTTCCTCACTGCATAAAACGCCGTCCGAAGTGCCACCGCATATTCCCGCACAAAACTTGACAGTTCCATCTCACCGGCGTTGCTGTATATCCATTGGGCGTTTACCTCGTTTCCAATAATCCATCCGCATACCCGGCCGTATCGTCCGTCCGGCCGCATATACCGCTGGGAAAGGAATTCCAGACAAGCCTGGTAATAGGCAAACGCATCCCGGTTTGTCACGTGAAACGCACTGACAACACCTTCCGGATGCAGACAGGGATGCATGAGAACCGAATCCAGGGCCGGATCTCCCCATGCCCCATGCCACTCCCTGCGGTTAATGATGATGAGATTGACCACCACTCCCTGATTCGTCAACGCCTTTATTTTTGCATCCATGGCTTCCATATAAGCTCTGTTGAAATAAAACTCCCGGTTTCCCAGGCGATAAACGATCGCATCGCCGCTGTTCTGTGCCTGCAGGATGCAGGGGAGGTTCATATTCAGCGCGGCATGGCCGAGTCCCAGCTTTAGCCCGTCCTCCAGCCTCTTTACCTGTAAGCCTTTCAAGGTGGAGGCGGTGGGATAGGCGTAGTCCCATGCGGATACGGCATCCATATCTGTGACGCAGCAGGGCCCCTTCAATCGGCGTTCCTCACCGCCGCACGTCTCCATGACCGAAAAGCAATGGTAAAGGCGGTCCTCTTCATGAACAAACCGTTGGAAGGAGAGCCGGAGCCTCTGTTCCTCCCCCCGCTCCTCCTGGCAGGAGATTCCTCCTTTTTTCAGAGCCGCCTCTTCCGTTTCATAGGGCGCCCTTTCCAGGACAATATACCTGCCGGGGACCGCGCCGCCTTCGCGGAGATAAATATGAATACTATTTTGACTGGCTTCTATTTTTTCAATGCTTGTCATCGCCATGCACTGCGTCTCCTTACGACGGGGACCCCGTCTTCTCAAGTATTTTCCGCCCATTACCCTTTCACGGCGCCTATCATTACGCCCTTGACAAAGTATTTCTGCACAAACGGATACAGGCACAGCACAGGTACGGACGCGACGACGATCACGCCGTATTTTAGCGTCTGCGCCAGCATTCGTTTGGCTTCGGCCTCGGCGGGGCTGAGTCCGATCATATTGATATCCACCTGATTTTGAATCAAAATATCCCGCAAAAACATTTGCAGCGGATATTTCTCCGGGGTGGTCATATATACCAGCGCAGTGAAATAATCATTCCAATGTCCAACGGCGTAATACAGCCCCAGTACCGCCAAAATGGGAGCACTTAAGGGCAGCACGATCCGCCAAAGGATCTGTACCGAATTGGCGCCGTCCAGTTCTGCCGCTTCATACAGGGTTTTCGGTATGCTGGTTTGAAAATATGTACGCATGATAATCACATAAAAAATAGATACGGCACCCGGAAGGATCATAGCCCAGATGGTGTCCAGTATCCCCAGCTTGACAACCACCAAATAAGTGGGGATTAAGCCGCCGGAGAAGTACATCGTAAACATAAACATACCCATAAAGAAATTGCGGGGGACGAAATCCTTGCGGGAAAGGGGATACGCTGCGCACACCGTCATGGCGAGATTGAGCAGCGTGCCCAGTACCGTATAGATCAGGGTGTTTCGATAGCCGATCCAGATGTTTTTGTAATCCAGAATGGCTTTATACCCATCCAGATTGAATCCCACCGGCAACAGCCAGACCTTGCCCAGCAGCACCGCCGAAGGGTCGCTGACCGAAGCGCTCACCACAAAAATGAGGGGCCACAGGAATATGACCACCAGCAGCGCCATAATCGTGATGTTCACTATATCGAAAATTTTATCCCCGAGGGTTTGTTTCATAAAGGGCTTGCGCCGAATATTGGCAGACATAGATTGCTCCCCCTTACCACAGACCAGAAGACGTCTTTTTTTTGACGATTGCATTGGAGGCGATGAGCAGAATCACACTACACACCGAGTTAAACAGTCCAACGGCGGTGGAATACCCATAATCGCTATCCAAAATACCCACACGGTACACATAGGTGGAGAGCACGTCAGAAACAGACATGTTAAGGGAATTCTGAAGCAACAGCACCTTTTGAAAATCCACGCCCATGATGCCGCTTAAGGCGAAGATCAGCATAATGGAAGCGGTGGGCATAATTGAAGGCATATCAATATAGCGGATCCGCTGCAATTTGTTGGCGCCGTCGATGATAGCCGCCTCATGCATTTCGTAATCCACGCCGGACAGGGCTGAAATATACATGATTGCGGAAAAGCCCATGGTTTGCCATACCCCTGTCCACACAAAAATCGAACGGAAATATTTGGGGTTGGAAAGGAAATCAACGGATTCTCCGCCCAACGATTTGATAACCTGATTGATGACTCCTGTATCCGGATACAAAAATATTGTAATCATGCCGCACATGACCACCATGGAAATGAAATTCGGCGCATAAGAAATGGTCTGCACCGTTTTCCTGAACCCTTTTCCTGGAAGGTAATTGAGCAGCAGGGCAAAGAGGATGGGGATCGGAAAGCTCACTAAAAGCCCGTAGATGCTCAGCTTCAGCGTATTGCCGAGCAATGTCAGAAAGTTATAGCTGCTGAAAAATCGCTTGAAATGGTCCAAGCCGACCCAGGGGCTTCCAAAAAAGCCCAGACGGGGAATAAAATCCCTAAACGCAATCTGTATGCCGTACATAGGCCAATAACAGAAAATAACATAATAAGCGACAACCGGCGCGATCATGATATACAGGATGTAGTTGCGCTTTACATCCCGGCCAAGGCGGGCAAAAAAGCCCATCTGTTTCTCCGGCCGGCCTGTAAGTAGCTGTTGTTTGCGTATCATTTCCCTGCTCCTTGCTTCATCGGGTGTTCGTAATAAATAGCACAAATACAGTGGAAGGAAGAAAAGGGGACGGCCCTGTTCCCTTTTCTTCCTTCCCCATTAAATTCTGCTGAGATTAGGCGGCTGCCTCATACGCCTTAGTGGCGATTTCAATCATTTGGGGGAGTTTCATCTTATTCATGGTATCGATATAATTCTGCCAGCTGGAATCGAGATTCAATGCGCCCGTGATAACCTGCGCCTGATACTGCAAAATATAAGGCTGGAGATCTGCGCTAATAGTGGACAGGGTTTTCTGATCGTTCTCGCTATGCCGCTGCACCGGGAATATGATCTTGCTCAATTCTTTCTCGGAAGGAATGTCGTGATTGAATTTGTATTCGTTTTTATCCGCTTTGTTTTCCAGCCATATGTCGGGCTGCAAGGCCGGTGCGTAAGCACCGCCCTGGATGCAGGCGTTGGCGCGCAGGGTGGAGATATCCGAAAAATTACCAAGCATCCATTCCCATGAGCCATCATCGTTCTTTTTGTAGCTTTCGCCTTCAACACCCATGAAGGAAAGCGCGCCGCCCTCTTGGGTATAGAACTGATCCGCCCAGGACATCACAATTTCCGGGTTTTTGCATTTGTCAGTGATAGCCATCGCACCGACGCCGATGCTGGTGGCATAGGGCAGGACATGCTCAGCAAAGACAGGCACCCGGACAAAATCCGCATCCCGTTCGCGGCCGACCGTAAGATAGGAGGCCAGATCAAAGAAGAACCCGATGGTATCGCCGGAAGCACCGATGGCATGAATCTGCTCGCCATCTTGAATAAAAGTATTCTTGTCCAGCAGACCTTCGCTGTAGAGCTTGGTCATATACGCCAGGAACTCTTTGTAGCGTTCGCTGGAGTAAATGTGCTGATACTTGCCGTCGATAATGGCCATATTGCAGGCGCCCGAGTTGGGATCAACCTCAATGCCGAAATTCGGGAGGAAATAATACAGGAAATCCTGTGTGCAGATAAAGGGAATTTCATCGGCTGACTCCGAACCGTTGGGATCTCCCGTTTTAAACGCCTTGAGAGTCGTATAAAATTCGTCGAGAGTCGTCGGCATTTCAAGACCCAATTTCGTCAGCCAGGGCTGATTGATAAAGCAGTTTATCCAGCCTCCAGGGCCATCGCGGCCGAGAAGAGGCAGAGAATAGATATTGCCGTCGGCTGATGTCAACTTGTCGCGAGCACTAAGCCTGGTATCCAGTTCCTTCTTCAAATTGGGAGCGTATTTCTCTATCAGATTATTGAGCGGGATGAAGGTACCATTTTTACCGTATTTGTTGAGGGTGGCCTCATCAAGGCTGGAACGGAAAAATACGTCGGGGTATTGTCCGCTGCCTAGCAGCAGGCTTTGCTTTTCTGCCAATTCAGCGGGCAGCACCGATTGTATCTCCCAATGAACGTTGGTCATTTCTTCCAGCTTTTTAAATCCCATTACATCGTTGAGGGCAACATCATTGTTCATAATGGTAAACATCGAATATGTACGGGACTCGGCGAGGGGGAAGGTGATGTCCGTTTCAGGCGCCGGGCTGCTGCCGTTGTCGCCGGAAGAGGCCGCGGGGCCGCTGCAGGCGCATAGGCCGGCCAGCATAGCCGCTACGGACAAAAGGACCGGAAATTTCTTCACAAAAAACCCTCCTGTAATAATGATAATTTTGGATGTGCCATGGCTCGCTATCAACTATAGCACTATGTTTGTGAGGAAACAACGCACAATTTTTATCGATAATATATTAATAATTGCTCCCCTGGAATTTATTGACATCCACCGCATATTGGTATACAGTGAATCATGAAGGCAGGCAACCAGCCATTGATGGAGGAGAGGTATGGATGAGATTCCGCGGTTCCACTTTGCTGAAATATGTACTGTCCTATATCCTAATTTTGGCTGTGTCCTTCGCGGGTCTTTATTTCATATTAAGTGTACAACTCAAAAGCGAGTACGAAAAAAAAATCAAGAATGAAACCGCCCTGAAGCTCAGCAATGTATCCAAAATGCTTTCTCAGAAGTTTACAGATATACAAACAACCAATTATCTGATTGAAAACGATATGACCTTTATCAACGCCAGATATTCCCAAAGTGACTATACGCGCTATCTGGCCGTAAACGAACTGAAAAAACTGGCTACATCCAATGCGCTGATACACGATATCCTTTATATTGATATTGAAAACGGTGACTTATTGGCGGCAAACTCCTCCTGCGATATCCAGGACGGCCATATTTCGATTAAAACCACCAGGGGCAGCATTTCCATCCCGGACGATTTGATTTATTCAAGGGATTACAGCAACATCATCTGCACATTGAAAGGCCCCAGCCAAACGCTTTTCGCCTTTTTATGCCAGAAAAATTCCGAAAATTACCGCACGATTTATATTTTGGATGAAATCCAGCTGCGCACGATGATCAACATGTATACCGTGCAGGAGATAACCGCTGTAGGGCTGCTGTGCAACCAGGAAATGGTATTTTCCTCCGATGGCAGCGCCTTCACAAATGTGCACGAGTTCAATGGGACGAGCGGTGAATTCGTCTCCCTCAATGACCAAACAGATCTCTACATGCAAAGTACCAGCCTGCCCCAATTGACGGTGGTCGCCTGCATCGATACGATGTTCCTTAAGGATTATGTGACCGATGTATTTGAGAAATCGTATCTCAGTATGGCTGTTTTGGCCGTTTTGGGCATCACAATTGTCCTCTTTGCGATGAAAACGACCTATGTTCCCCTGCATAGGCTCATGAAGCGTATAACCAATAAATCCGGCCACAGCAGCAACGATATCCAGCTACTGAACTGCGCCTTTGACGAATATCTGGATGAGAAAAAAGCCCTTGTGGCCAAAATCGACTATTATAAAGGAATTATAAAGAAAACCGTCCAGCTGTCTCAAACAGATTCAAATGAAGCGGCGGACAGCGATTTTAACGAAAAAATCGACACCCTTTTCAGCGAGGATTTTAAAGGCGTCATCTATGTCGCCATCCTTTCCTTTGCGTCCAGTGAGGATAATCCCGCCCTGGTAGACAGCGCCGGACTCCCCAATGAGAAGGAGCTGCTCTTGATCACACTGGAATCCAGCCCCGGACAGCTGACCCTGTTCGTCGGCCTGCAGGAAGGCAAAAATGAAAGCGATCAGGCCGCCGCCCGTCTTTTCCGCGCGATTCGGGAAAAATACGGCTGTCGGATCGCCTACAGCGATTCCTCTGCCAATCCGCTGGATATTTCGCGTCTCTACTATATGGCCAAACAGGCGCAGCCCTTTACGGAAGAAAAAGCCATCGTCCGCTACAGTCCTCTATGCGCCTCCGGTGAACGTGACCGCAGCCCCTCCTATCCGTATCAGATTTTTGATGAACTTTCCCTCCATCTGCAGCAATTGGATTTCGATAAAACCCATGAAAAAGTCGACGAGCTGTTTCAGCTGATGGATACGGAAAGCAGTCCCATGGTCTTTATCCGCTGTGTTCTCATGGACGTGCTGACTCTCCTCAATACCTCCATGAATGTCCATGCCATCAAATTCGACAAGTATAAATCCTTGTTCACACAAACGCTGCATCTTTGCCGGACCCATTTCGATACGGAGGCCAAAAGAGCTATACGGGAAAATATGCACGCCATTTTAACCGTGTTTGCGGACGCTATGGCCGACCGCGGCCCGCAAACAGCACAAATCGTCCGCTTTGTGGAGGAAAACTGCCTGCACCCGGATTTCACCCTGCAATACCTAGCAGACCATTTTCATGTCAGCACCGTTTATATGAGTTCTCTGTTTGTGAAAAAATTCCACATCAATTTTTCCGACTACGTTTGGAAAATGCGTTTGGACAGGGCGAAATTTCTGCTGGAAACCACGGATGATTCCATTGAGAAAATCTGCGTCGCTGTTGGTTACGATATTCCCTCCAGTTTCCGGCGCAAATTCAAACAGGAGGTTGGACTTTCGCCGTCGGAATACAAGAAAAGAGCAGCCGAAAGCATCCAGAATCATGAACCGCCCCAACATAGCTGACCATGTCGTCGATCTTATCCATATCCATCCATAACAAAAGCGGGCAAATCGATACGATTTGCCCGCTTTTGTGCAGTCTGAAGAAAATGACCGGTTAAGACCGTTCTTTTCAACAGGCAACTTTTCAGCCATAAACCAAGGGAGATCCCTTTTGCAAAGTCCGGTCACATACCGGTGAGTCCCGTGCGCTCCACACCAGCCACAAAGAACTTCTGGGCAAGGATGAACAGAAGCAGCAAGGGAGCAATGATCATCAAAGCCCCGGCATTGGTGAGCATGGACAGCTTCACCGTGTCGATTACCGAAGCGCCGCCCGCCGCCTGCTGCACCTGAAACGCAATGTTGCTCAGCAGAGTGGGAAAGAGCTTCAAGCCGGGCATATAAGTATTGGCGGTATAGAGATCGTTCCAGCACCAAACAAAAGAAAGCACCGAAACAGTGGTGATAGCCGGACCGGCGTTCGGCAGCATGATGGATCGAAAAATTCGGAAAACTCCTGCTCCATCCACCCAGGCTGCCTCCTCCAGCTCATGAGGAAGCCGGGCAAGAAACTGGCGCAGGATATAGATGAACAACCCGTTCTTGATAGCCTGGCAGCCAAAGGACATAATCAGCACCGGCCAAGGGGTGTTGATTAAGGAGATGGGATGGCCGCCGAAGAGAGCCATCAGGCCAAACCCATCGAAAAACCGGTACTGCATATAAGAAGTGACCAGGTAGGTTTGAGGCGGAATCACCAAGGTAAGGATTACCAGAAAGAACAGTATCCCCCGGCCCTTGAAGGGGAAACGGGCGAAGCCGTAAGCCGCCAGCGTACAGGAGGCCACTTGCACCAGGGTAGCCGCAGCGGATAACAAAAAAGTGTTTAAGAGATAGGAGCCATAATCGACCAGCTCGCTCACCTCGATGAAGTTGTCCAGGGTAATCTGCCGGGGTACCCATTTTACCGTCAGATCATACATATCCGCTTCGGACATAAAGGCCACCGACATCTTCACCAAAATGGGATATAGGATGACGTAAGCCACCCCCACAATAATCCCCAGGCGGAATACCGCCCACAGCACCCGAACCGCTTTTTGCCGGAACAGGAGGGCCAGCGGTTTTTTATTAAGCTTCATATTGCTTCACCACCCTGCGCATCAGCAGATATACGATTCCCAAAAAGAGGAGGATCACCGCCGCGTAAATCCAGGACATGGCAGCGGACAGACCGAAATTTTGATTGGTAAAGGCCGTGGTCTCAATCAGATCCAAGGTTTGGTTGGTGGTGGAGACGAAGGAGTCGATGATGGTGTAGACCATGGCGATCAGCATCATCGGACAGACCATAGGGAAGGTGATCTTCCAGTAGCATTCCCACGCCGACGCTCCTTCAATGGATGCCACCTCATACATATCCGCTGGAATAGACTGGAGCGCCGCCAGAAAAATGAGAATCTGTACCCCTGATAGGATCACGATATCATAGATCCGGTCTGCCGCAGCCGCCAGATATAGGGCGATCTTCTCCGGCAGCACCCCACTGGTGATCAGCAGCTGGGAAAGGTTGAGGGAGCGTATCCCTGTGAGAGATTCACTTTGCTTGAAACTGCCTGCCGCTCCCATCATATTCTGCAGCGTATCTCCGGCGTCGAAGGCCATCAGGGCCGGGGCCGCCAGCACCAAGGGAAGAAAAAAGATCATCCGCACCAACCAGCGGCCGGGATACTTTTGATTGAGGATGCTGGCAATGAAAAAAGCGAACACCGTAATAAGCGGCAGGTTCAGCAGCATGTTCAGCAGGGACTGCATCACCCGCTCCCGGTATTCCGTAGAAACGAAAAGCGCTTGGCGGTAGTTGTATAAGCCAGCCCAAATGGGGGTAAAGCCCTCGGCGCTGACGGTTACCTTAGAAAAAGAGAACCACAGGGAACGCAGGGTGGGGATGACGAAGAGGAACAGCAATCCCAGACAAAGGGGCAGCACATACAGATAACCATAACGCGCTTTCCGCTGGGTTAAGGTCACCATTTTTTTCTTTCTTTCAAGTTTGTGCATCTTCTCAGCCTCCCTCCCGCACCGCGGCGAAGTCCCGGGCGCCCACTGTCAGTTCTCCAATCTGCGCCGTTTCTTCACCGTAGTTAACATAAACGCTGGTTCCATTTTCATAATCGGTGCGGTATACCTGACCGCTTACCCGAGCGTGGCCGACCATCTCCACCCCCTGCAAGGATTCCAGCACCGCCGACGCCCGGGCATAATCTTCCCGGATGGTCTCTTCCCAGTCGGCATAGCTGCCCTTGTTGATGTAGCTGTAGTCGGTGTCTCCCAGCAGCACGGTAGTCTGGTAGGTAAGGACATATTGCAGCCCTGCGCCGCATTCCACCGCTTGGAGGAAAGCGGTGGTGTAGTCGTCGGCGTAATTCAGCGCCGGGGGGACATAATCCAGGGAACCCCGCACCACCGTCTGATAAAAAGGCACCATTTCATCGCATACCCGAAAGCCGCTGTCCCGGGTGGGAACGTCATAAAGATAAGCCGCGTATCGCAGAGCATAGACGTTGGGATGAGACAGCGCCAAAGACTTGACGCCGGCCAGCCGTGCCAAAGCATCCACAGCCAGCGCCTTGGCTTCCTCCCGGTTCACCGCGCCATCATGGCGGTAGTCGGCATAAAGCAGGGAACCCAGGTCCGCCGCCCCGATGCCGGTAAGCTGCAGCTTATCCAGCCCGTTCAGGGCGCCGGAGATTGTCTTTTCAAACCAGGTTGGGGAAAGCTGATAAAGCAGCTGTCCGTCGTACCGGCGGTAACGGTTCTGATAATCATAGGTATACCGCACAGAGATATCCCGGCCAAGGTTACGGATGTTATGTTGGGAGGGATTGAAGCCGTTTCCTTTTTCCAACACAGTGGAAAGACAGAGCTCCGGATAGAAACCCCACCCCTCTTCCCGGCTAAGCGTCGCCAGAGACCGCAACCCGGCAGCGCCCCCAAGTGCGCTCTCCGTTTGGATTTTCACCGCCCATTTCTGACCAAGTCCGCCATTGCACCACCCCTCCAGCCGCAAGGATAGTCCACAGACGCCGCCATCTCTTAGCTGACGGGCCATTTCCTCCGCCTGGGCGAAGGTGGTCATAGGCTCCAGCCGGTCCACCGGCAGCCCCAAAAACAATTCCGTCGAGGGGACGCCGCATATTATATCGGCCAGCAGCGGATAGGCTGCGGAGACGGTTTTCTCCGGCAGCAGGCCCTGATTCAAAAGCAACTGACGATAGGTACGGGCCATGCCCATGTAATCGGCATCCTCCTCTGACAGCGGCCGATAGGTGAGTACCACATCTCCTCGATAGGGATCCTCCTCCCGATAAATCTGCGTGCTCCGGTCGGAGATGGACAGGGAGTCGGAGGCGGTGGCCTGATAACTGACATAAATTGTATTATAAGAATTGAGCATCCCCGCTACCCGGGCATTAAGAGAACAAAGGGATTCTCCCTGATCCACAGTAACCAGCGCCGCCGCCCGGCCGCGTTTAATGCCGAAAACCGGAAAGGAGAGTTTTTGATCCACTACATATTGAGAGAGGGTGCCTGAGGCGGTATCACTGCCGTAAAAACGAAGTGAATAAGGCATCTCGCCCGCCTTGCCGTTGTTGAAATAGATGAGGGAACCGCAGCCGTCCGGCAGCAGAGCATATCCCTTGTCCTCCCGAGAAGCCGCACCCCAGTATTCCAGCAGGGCGATCTCTGTCGGAGGAATCTGAGGATGGTAGTCCAAGCGGCTCCCGTCCAGTCGTACCTGCAGCGCTCCCTCCCGCAGGGTGTACTCCAACACCACGGTGAAGAAGGCCCGGGCCGTGCTTTCCGTTTCCACACCGTTTTCCCGGTTATCCAAATCCAGATCCTCCTGGGAGTAGCCGCATTGATCCAAATATTCTCTCACCTTGGTAAGAATCCGGGTGGAGTCATATTTCAGATAGTAAACGTCTCCATTCACAAGACCGGGGTATTTTTCCAACATTTTATCACGCAGCGAATCACTGGCTCCCTCCAGGGTAGCCAAGCCATACTGCTGCTGTAAGTCCTTACGTCCCTCTTCGGGCAGCTTATCCAGAAGCTGTTCAAAACGAACCCGGCTGATCTGCTGCGGAACATCCGCCAAAGTAACCACTGTTTTGCCTACCCGGTATTCCACCGTCAGCTTGTCATCCTTCATCGAATACGCCATGTTGCCGTAGGCGACACAATCATTGTAGCTATCCATCCTTCCGGCCGTACCCTTGTTGTCCACATAAGAAATGGTAAACTGGGCACCGAGACGCAGCTTGGTGGAACCCTCCACCATGGTTTCCTGTTCTCGATCATCGGGATTGGAACGCCAGATCTGATTGGTGTTTTTATCCAGCAAGGCGGTTTCTCCTGTTTCCGGCTGAAAATAAAGCCGGGCCGCCTCGTCCTCCAACGCTATGAGCCAATCTTCCGGCAACGTCGTGTCATAGCCCTGTTCGTCGATTTCCTCCCTTGTCGGACCGATTCCGGCGACTGATCGGGACATCCCGGCTGCCCGGTTCAGTGTCGCGCCGGGGGTGATATGCAGCTGGGAACGGGCGAATATCGGCTGGATCAGCATCGCCGTAGCGGCCATAATCGCCGTCATGCTCACAGCGATTCCCAAAAGACGCTTGGAATAGGTTTTCATCTCACACCACCTCCTCATATCCGAAACGCCAGTTCCCTGTAGATCTCCTCGATATACCCGGCCACTTCAAAGGCCAGGTTGAAGAAAAGGAACAGCAGAAAGACGATCACCGCCATAGCCACCAGGGTCACCAATGCCGTGAGAACAGTGCGCCCCATAGTGAAGCCGTGAGCAGACATATTGCCCGCCAGCAGCAGAAATCCTGTCCACAGATACAGGAATCCGGAAACAGCGTAATACAGAGCCGCCTCCTCACTGGTGAGCACATTGGATGCCGCCGTCAGCAGCACCTGCCCCAGCAGCAGCGGCATCAGGGCATAACAGGCCGCAATCAGGATATCCCGCATCCGGCCCTCGCCGCTCATCAGGGTGGTGACGCACCAGTTGGCCACTACAAACAGCAGCAGCGGCAGAAAGACCTTTGCCGCTTCCTGCAATGGCCGAACATTTGCAGCGCTGACACCGCCGAAAAGGAAGCCCTTCATGGAAGCGCCGAACATGGTAACAATAATAAACACCGCCAAAATGGTGAACGCGCCGCCCAGACTTCCTCGTTTTTCATGCTTCAGCTCATAAAATCCCTTGAAGGGGTGCACTGCACAGTAAAGGGAAAAATCCACGCTTCGCAACCAGCTGTCCGCCCGCCCTTTTTTCTCACCGGCTACGGGGATCTTACGGCGGCGAATCAGGAGGCGGCGCAGGGGCAGGCGGAAAACCAGAAAAAGTATCAGCAACGCCGCGGCACCGAAAATCAAGGGAAAGTTGGCATCCAGCAGTTCCTGCCGATAAGCTTTAAAAGCCTTGCTGTAGTACAGCCGGCTGGAAGCCCGGCGAAAGCTGGCCATGGCGTCTTGGTAATCCCCCTGGCGCAGCTGAGCCTTGCCGATACCGAGATAGACGACTTCGCTGTTGGTGTTGTATCGGAATGCCTCGGTAAAGGAAGCACAGGATGCCTCATAATCCCCCGTTTTATAAGAAGCCAAGCCGTCCAGCAGGCACTTCCCGTAGGCAGTCGTCCGGTATACTGTCACCTGGCCTGCAGAGGAGTCGGCTGCGTACAGGGTATATCCCCAACTGTCAATAGCAGAAGGAACCGTGATCTGCCCTGTTTGACTGCCGGGATTTCCAAAGGCAAACAGCAGCTCCCCATCGTCGCTGTATACAAAGATCTTGGACCGGCGGGAATCGGCGCAGGCAAAGAGGCCATCGCCCATATAGCAAATATCGGTAAACTGAGAGGCGCCCGCAGCCCGGCCGGCGGTCATATTGCCTCTGTCCCCTACCAGCGGCTGTCCGGAGCGGTTGTCCAGCACATCGTTTCCGCCGGGATTCAGCCGCTGTACAGCGGAGGCGGAACCGTTACCCTCGGTCTGAGAGACGGCATAAAGGAAATCCTGTTCATCCAAATCCACATTGTTATAGGTAATAGGAATGAATGCCTGCATGGATTGAAGCTGCTGTCGGGTGGAGATCAACCGCCAAAACAGATCCCACAGGGTTGGCTTTACCAGATTCATGCCGGAATAGCCCTGAAACTCTCCCTGCTGATCCAGGGTGACCAGGCCCTCGTAAACACCTTCACAGACGATGTTCAGGATACCCTGGCCGTCCACCGCCACCTTCAGAGGCTTATATTCCACCCCTTGCTGGAACTGGGGAGAATCCGGCTTGCCGTAGGAGGCCAGCAAATACCCCTCCCGATCCAGCTTTACCACCCGCTTATTCCCCGTATCCGCTATGTATAAACAGCCGGCATCGTCTACAAAAATCCCCTGGGGGGAAGAAAACGTCTCCTCTTCCGCCCCGGTGGTGGCTCCAGTGAATACCCGAGGTTCGGACCAGTCCAGTCGGGTGCGGATCACCCGGTTGTTCCCCGTATCCACCAGATAAATTTCTTCCCTGCTCTCATCCACAAATATGTCGGACAGGCCGGAAAAACCGCCTACACCGATTCCGGCTCCGGTGATCACCTGAACAGGAACATAGGCGGCAGCGCTGAGCAGCTCCCGTCCGTCCTCGTGGGAATAGGTATAAGTCTCATATGCGCCCGTCTGTTCCGGCACCGCGTCGACGGCAGGACAGAGTATCAGGATCAGCGCCGTGCAAAGGACGGCCAGCCGCCCGTATTTCCGTCGCATAGCTTGCCATGCTCCTTTCGTTATTCCTTAATACCGGATGCATTCATGGTCTCGATAATCCGGCTTTGGGAGAAGATAAAGGTGATGAGGGGCACGCTGAGGATCAGCAGAGATACCGCAGCTGAAACGCCGGTGCGGGCGATACCGCCGGTGAGAATCTGCTGCAGCGCCTGAGGCATGGTTTTCAGCTCCTCACTGTAGGTATAAGGAGAGATGATATTCCACAGCGACTGGATCATCAGGATGATCAGGGTCAGCCAGGCAGGCTTCACCATGGGCATGGCTACACTCCACCAGATTCGGATTTCTCCGGCGCCGTCGATGCGGGCCGCTTCCATAACTGAATCCGGCAGGGTTTCAAGAAACTGCTTCATCAGGTAGAGTCCCAGGGAATACTGCATCGCCGGCAGCAGCACCGCCGCATAGGTATCCAGCAGATGCAGCTTGGAGATGAGAATGTAGACCGGGATACCGGTTACCGCCGGTGTAAACATCAGAGAGAGTACAATGGTGGAGAAGATCAGCCGGCTGCCAGGGAACTGATGCCTTGCCAGAGCGTAAGCCGCCATGGATGCCAGCAGCAGATGGCCCATCGTCCCCATTGCCGTCAGGAACAGGGTGTTGAACACATAGCGGGAAAAGGGCACCCATGACTGAGCCATGATGACCATCAGATCGTTGAAATTATCAGTAGTGGGATGCCGTACAAACAGCCGCGGCGGATAAATGAACAGCTCGTCCAGCGGCTTGAACGCATTGCTTGCCACGAAAATCAAGGGCAGCAGCATAAACGCTCCCAAGAGGATCAGCATCAGCAGGGATGCGATGTTGCCGCCTCGGCTGCGATTGATTCGGGATGAGGTGATGCGGTGCTGTTTCATCAGTTTCCCACCTTCCGCAGCAGGTTTTGAACCAGTTTGTTGCTTCCTACCATCATCAGGAAGAGGATGGTGGCCACCGCCGAAGCATATCCCATCTCGAACCGGGTATAACCGTAATCCGTGATATGGTTGACGATGGTGTGCGCCGCATAATCTACCGAGGGCAGCCCGGCCAGATTGGCGCTGACGTCTCCCACGCCGAAGGCAGCGGTAATCTGCATCACGGCGCCGAACATCAGTTGGGGGCGCATGGCCGGCAGCGTGACATACCAAAGCTCCTGAAAGCGGTTGGTGATGCCGTCCACACTGGCCGCTTCATACAGGGATTTATCCACCCCCTGCAGCCCGGCGATAAAGGCCAGGAAGCTGGTGCCCAGGCTCAGCCAGACCGAAACGATGATTACCACCGCCAGCACGGTATGGGAATCCTCCAGCCAGAGCACGGGATCATTGAGAATCCCCAAGCGCATCAGCACCGCATTTACGTATCCGTAGCTGTCCGAGCTGAAGATCACCTGCCAGATCATGTACATGGCTCCGGAGATGGAGGGAGCATAAAACACGGTGGTAAGCAGCGCCCGCAGCAGGGGCGGCAGATCGGTAATCATCCAGGCTAGGAGGAAGCAGGCGGCATAACTCAGCGGACCGGTGATCACCGCAATCAGCAGGGTATTGCGCAGTGCGGTGAGAAAAACGTCGTCGCTGATGAACAGGCCCCGGTAGTTATCCAAAAATACCAGCCGCGGCGTTTCGAACAGATTGTAATATGTAAAACTCAGGCCGATGGACATAATCACCGGAATCACGGTAAACAACAGAAACAGAAGAAGATATGGACCCACCATCAGATAACAGACGCGCTTTTTCGCCATCCGCCGTCTCAGATCCCGTCCTCTCATCCTCATAACCACCTTTCTTCAGACCACAGCACCCTCCCGGCGCTTACGCCGTCAGCCCGAATTCTTTGCGTTTGGTGCGGATTTCCTTATCAATATTTTTGACATAATCCAACAGGGTCTCCCGCGGATCATCACCGTCGTTCAGCACCCGCCGGAAAGCGTTGTTCAGATGCCGGGAAGTGAAATATCCTCCCGGTACCTCCGGGATGGCTCGGACATTCTCCCACTGCTGGTTCAGAGTTTTCAGCTCAGCAGCGGACCAAGGCATCTCGGAGAAGGCCTCCACATTCGCTGAGGGATATCGGGCGGACACCCCCAGCCGGTTTTCCATTTCTCGGCCGTAGTCCGCTTGAGTGGGTGCATCAGTCCACCATTTCATAAAAGTCCACGCCGCCTCCCTGTCTTCGCAGCCGGACAGCATCATGCAGCAGATTCCGGTGCTGGATACACTGTGGTCGGTCTCTCCGTTTTCCCGGATGGTACCTGGAACCTGGGCAAAGGACCAAAGTCCCCGGATTTCCGGCGCCGCCACCGAGAGCAGGTTGTAAAAGGTGAAATCCTCCACGACGATGGGCATCTCTCCGCTACGGAATCGGGTCAGGGGATCATATTTGGTAGGAAGATCGTAATCCGCATACATGGATACCCAGGTGGAAAAGGCTTTCTCTGCCGCTTCACTCCCCAGTCCGCTGCGGGTATTGCCGTCGATATAGAGTTCTCCGCCATGCTGATAAAGCAGCATCGCCATAGAGGATAGGGCCAGAAAATTCCCTGCCGCGCTATTGGGAGGCTGAATGCCCGCCGTCATATTGTTGCGCTGCAGCTTGCCCACTGCGGTGAAAAACTCTTCCCAATTAGCGGGAATCTGAATCCCCAATTCCTCCAGAATATCCGTCCGGTAGAACATCACCTGGAATGTCTGCGTCTCCGGCAGGGCATAGATTCCCCCTTCCAATGTGTAAGGAATCAGGGCGCTTTCCCGGAACCGGGAAGATACCTGGGAAAAATCCTCAAACCGGCTCAGATCCACACTGGCGCCCCGCACCGCATAGTTCACCGGCTCAGCATTGGTGAGTTGCAGCACCACGTCCGGTCCCTGACCTGAGGCGGTGGCCGCCATCAGCTGTCCCTGAACCAGTTTGAGATTCACGCCGATACCATTTTCCGGTGTGAAGCGATTGTTGAGCAAATCTTTGAGAATATTGGCCTGATCCCGTCCCCCCTGCACCCACACGTCGATAGAACGCTCCGCTGCGTCCACGCCGCCTCCGATAATGCTGTAGTCCATCAAGAAGGAATTGATAAACAGCTTCGCCTCATGGACTAGCTTAGAGAAAAAACCGGCGTCCGACGCAGGCAGTTCTTCACCTGGAGCGTATAGGTACAGCTTATCCAGTTCCAGAGGCTGCTGCTTGATGTTCACCAGCCAGGTTCCCAAAGCGCCGATGTTATCCTTGAAGGTACTCAGACGTTTCTGGATGGTTTCCGGCTTCTGAAGGAACTGATTCAGCTGATTCTCCAAAGTTTGAAGTATCCCGTTCATGCTTCCCCGCTTGCCCGTTTTTTCAACGAGTTCCCGATCGCAGTTTTGCAGCACGGCGATCTGCTCCTCAAACACCCGAAACACTTCGGGAATATTCTCCGGCAACTGATAATCGCGGTAGGTATCCGGACTGGTGCCTGTGATCATCACAATCCGGCGGTAGGCATAATTCAGCTGACGCACCGCTTCCTCCACATCCGCCACCAGATCGGAGAGCACGCCCACCGTGGCTTCCAGCCTCAGGGTATGGGGACCCGCTTCCAGATAAACATCGTAGGGGATCTCAACCGTCTGCCAGTTCATGGAATAGGGAATCCGTATATCGGCGAATTCCTGCATAGGCAGTTCGCCGTCTACATATAGCTTCCTCGTTACAAAGGCGCCGCTGAGCAGATTCTGCCGCCCCCGCAGGGCGATGCGGTACAGCCCGCTGGAGGGGGCGTTCACCGTCCACTCGATCCATTGGCCCTGGGTTCCCCAGTTGGAACCGCCGATGATGTTGATCTTAATGGCTCCCGTGCTTGCCGGCGTGGTAAGGGGCGATGAGCGGTCGCTGCGGCCATATAGCACCGGATCCGCTTTGCGCGCGGGCCGTTCCGCCTCGATCTCCTGGAGCGGTTCATCCGCCGGCTGGTAACCCGCCGCGTCATATTCCCTTTTGAGTTCCTCATAAGAGGGGGGCTCTGTCGGATTTTCCAGCCAAACCGCCGCCAGGGCCAATGGTTCCCGGCTGGAAGACAGGGTGATCACATGATCCCCGGCGGGCAGGTAAAACAGATACGGATCGGCAAAGGTGCCGGTGTTGTCCTGCAGATAAATTTCCGTATAAGCGGGTTCTTCCTCCTGCTCCGGCGTCAGATCGTTGCCTCCAGCGTCCTGCAAAGCGCCGGGCGGCGTCGTATCCTTCCAGATCCGGTAGAGGGTACAGGTGCCTGCCTCCCGGAAGGGAAGCTCCCCGTCGATGTGAATCATGAATTCAATGCCCAGTCCCTTGCCTTCCACAGGATAGTAGGCCAGGCCTAAATTGTATAAACCGGTGCGTTCCACCCGTATCCGATAGGCGACGCTGTCTCCTTCCGGGACAAGCGCGGCCTCCCGGCCGCCGATGAGCTGCAGCACCGTTCCCTCCTCCGGTTCGGCCTCTGTCCGAATGTCTCCCATAGGTACAGCCGCATACCGCTCCCGGTAGGCACGGTATCCCTGGCCGGAGCCGTCGAATTCCGCGGCGGCAATATTGTCCGGAGCAGTCCCCTCTTCCGCTCGGACCGGGAGTCTCGTCGGAAGAGGAGATACCGCCAGAAGGACGGCCATAATCACTGCTGCCAGCCCTTTTCCCCTGATGCTCGCTCTTGCTTTCATCCTCGCACCTTCCTTTTCATTCCACCTCAGATGAAAATGCCGCAGCGATAGCCTCCGGAGGATTCTCCCCACGGTAAAAAACCGGGATTATTTCCGGGGGAGCCTGAACCTCGATTGTCCGACCGCCATCCGTCCGACCGCCACTCCACAAATCAGTCCAGACAGAACCCGCCGGCAAATAGACCTTCCGGCTCACGACGTTATCCTCAAGTACCGGCGCCACCAGCAAATCGTGTCCAAACATATAGGCGTCGTCCACGTCCCAGGCTGCGGGATCCCCCGGAAAATCATAGAATAGCGGACGCATCACCGGTGTTCCCTTCTCATGGGCCAGGCGCATCTGCTCCGTAATATAGGACCGCAGAAGCAGTCGCAGACGAATATATTTCTGGAAAAGAGCAAAAATCTCCGGACCGAAACTCCAGATTTCGTTAGGTCCGCCGGTACCCACCGCGTCGCCTTGAAACCCTTCCAGCGGCTCTCGTTGTCCATGGAGACGGAAGACCGGACAGAAACATCCGTATTCCAGCCAGCGGACCAGCAGCCGCCGAAAGGCGGGATCCTCGCCGTTTGCGCCGTGAAAGCCGCCGATATCTGTGGTCCACCAGGGAATGCCGGCGATTGCCATGTTCAGCCCCGCGCGCAGCTGCCGGTTGAGACTGTCCCAAGAGGAATCAATGTCCCCGCTCCAGACCAGGGCGCCGTACCGCTGACTCCCCGCCCAGGCGCACCGTACCAGACTCAGCGGCTGTTTCTCTCCCTCTTCCTGCAGACCGTCGCAGACCATCCGCGCATAGAGCTGGGGATAAATATTCCCCACCTCTTCCACCGGTCCCAGGGTATATTCATACAGGTCAAAGTCGTAGGTCATAAATTCCGGCTCCGCTTCATCCAGCCAGAAAAGCCGAATCCCATTATCTCTGTAGCCCTCCTTCAGCGCCTTCCAGACATATTCCCGGGTTTCAGGATTGGTAACGTCAATGAAACAGGTGTATCCGCCGAAATCCATCATCACCGGAGCGCCCTGCCGCACACGGGCCAGCAGACCTCGCTCGGCCATTTCGGCGTACCGTTCGCTGCGGGGGGAAACGGTGGGCCAGACGGAAACCATAGGCTCGATCCCCATTTCCCTCAGGGCAGCGCACATTCCCTTCGTGTCCGGCCAATCTTTTTCGTCGAATCGAAAATCCCCCTGATGCGGCCAATGAAAAAAATCAATCACCAATACCCCTGGCGGCAGCCCCAGCGCCGCATAGCGGCGAGCCACCGCCAACAGTTCCTCCTGGGTACGATACCGCAGCTTGCTCTGCCAGAAACCCATGGCGTATTCCGGCATCATCGGCGCCTTCCCTGTGGCAGCAGCGTATTGCTCCTCGATTGCGGCCGGCGTATCGCCGGTGCAGATCCAGTAATCCAGCTCCCGGGTGCTGTCCGCCGTCCACTCAGTTCCATTGACGCCAAAGGCCGCCTTTCCCACCGCGGGATTGTTCCACAAGAATCCGTAACCCCGACTGGATAACAGAAAGGGAACGGATGCCTGGCTATTGCGTTGGGCAAGTTCCAATATACAGCCCTTGAGGTTCAAATAAGGCATCTGATACTGGCCCATGCCGAAGAGCTTTTCCTCCTGGGAATGAAACCGGACCGTCAGCCGGTACCGACCGCCTCCCCGGCTCTTCCATTCCCGTCCGGGGATTTTCAGCGCCAGGCTGGGAGTGTCGACGGACCGCCGCCAGGCCTCCTGCAGCAGAACCTCTCCTCCAGCATTGAAAAATGTCAGCCGTCCGCCGTCGTCTATCCGGGCAGTCAGTCCGCCGCAGATCACCGACGCGCCTTGCTCATCGATCCGAACGGTGCTCTGCGCCGCTTCCGGCGGCAGGAGGGCCCAATCCCGGCCACTGAACTCTCTTCCCATCACGGCACGGACCCGCAAAGCGTCGGATCCCCACGGCTCAATGCGCAGCGTCTCGCCCTCCCGCCGGTATTCCAGCGCGTTTCCTTTTGCAGTGAACATTGTTGATTCCTCATTCCACTCACAATTTCATGTCTGCTCGTCCCATGCCTGTTCCGCTTCGCTGCGGAAATACCGGTTGATCCGAAACAGAGGATTATGTTATACTATTTCTGTTATCTTTCAGCATATATTCATCCTAACCTTCAAGAGGGGGCCCTGCCGTTGTATACGGAAATGAAAGTGGATGCCAACTATCGGGAGCTTCCGTCGGACAGAAACGACAACGGCTTTCCCTTCTATTATTACTGGGCGCCCAATCTTCCCGGGGTCTCCCCAATCCCGCTGCACTGGCACAACGAGCTGGAATTTGTTCTATGCCATGCGGAGGGCACGGCGGAGATCGACGGAATTCCCTACGCCTATCACGACAACGATATTATTTTCGTCAATTCCGGGCAGCTCCACTACTTTTTAGCCAGTTCCGCGGGGTTTACCCAAAGCCATGTGCTGGATGCACATTTTCTGGATTTCAAGATCAACGACTTATGTCAGGCAGCGATTCTGGATAACCTCAACAGCGGAGAATATCAGTATCCCACCTATCTGCCGGCGTCCCATCCCTGCAACGCGGCCATCGGCCGACTTATCGGAGATATCGTCTACGCCGAGGACCACAATATTTTCGGCAAGGAGCTGCACATCAAATCCCTGCTGTATGAAATGATCTTTCTGCTGTACAGCAACAATCTTTTGGTCACCCGGGCGCCGCGCAAAGGCTCCCAGATGGATTACGTCAAAACGGCGCTGATTTATCTCAGCGAGAATATCGCCAACGAGGTGAATCTGGACGACATCGCCCGCCAAGCCAATATCAGCCGGTATTATCTCATCAAAATATTCAAGGATGTGGTTGGGCAGACCCCTATGGAGTATCTGAACAACCTGCGCATGGAAAAGGCTGCCACCCTGCTGATGGAGGGATACAACGTCACCGAGACCGCTCTGCGCATTGGAATGCCGAATCTCAGCTATTTTGTCCGGCGCTTCAAGCAGCATTTTCAGGTGACTCCCAAGGCCTACCAACAGGGAAAGCGTCCGACGGATTCTTAGCTTTAGTCGGCCCGCTTTCCGCAGTAGCGCAGCACATTCCAGGAGCGGGGCGGAAGGACCGCTCTTTCCCGGCCGCCGGATAGAAGGATTTCCCGCTCCTGGGGAACCACCTTGTCCGGCTCAGCCTCGGTATTACCCGCTTGAACATCCTTGTGGGTCAGCAGGATGTGGCGGCAAATTTTCAGGCCGGGGAAATCTCGCAGGTCCAGTTCCAATTCCAGCGCCTCATCCAGAGAACGGTTCACCGCCATCACCGTCAGCTCTCCTTCTTCTTCCCGCCATACAGCGGCGCATTCCAAATAGGGAACCTGGCCGTATTCGCGGGTCTCGTAACCGCCGCAACGCAGCGCCGGCAGCAGGGAAATCCCTCGTCCGTAAAGAGAGGCGTGGAGATAGGGATAATAAATGGTCTGCTTCCAGACACCACCTCCCGTTCGGGTACGGATAGGCGCAATGACGTTCACCAACTGGGCCAGACAAGCGATTTTCACCCGATCAGCATGGCGCAGTAACGTGGTGAGGAGAGTTCCTGCCACCAGCGCGTCTTCCAGGTTGTAGTCCTCCTCCAGCAGCGGCGGCGCCGTCTGCCACGGCTGAATATCAGTTTCTCCAGTGCGGTACCAGACGTTCCACTCATCGTATGAGAGGTGGAGCGTCTTTTTTGCACGCTTCACCGCCTGCATATGATCGCATACAGCAATTTGGGCACGGATGCAGGCCTCCATATCCAAACTGCTGGCAAGATAGGCGGAGGTCTCTCCAGTGTGATTGCCATAATAGGAATGCATGGAAAGGTAGTCCACCTCTTCGTACAGCTCATCCAGCACCGCCGACTCCCAGCGTCCGAAGGTAGGCATGGCGCGATAAGAGCTGCCGCAGGCCACCAATTCGATGGAGGGATCCACCCGTTTCATCATTTTGGCCGCCTCCCGGGCAATCCGCCCGTATTCCGCCGCGGACTTGGCGCAGGTCTGCCAGGGACCGTCCATCTCATTGCCCAAGCACCAGGTGCGGATCCCGAAGGGCGCCTTAAAGCCGTTGGCGATCCGGCGGTCGCTTTCAGCGGTGCCGCCGGGATGGTTGCAGTATTCCACTAAATTTTTGGCGTCCTCCGGCCCCCGGGTTCCCAGGTTGACCGCCATCATGACCTCCGCACCCGCCCGGCGGGCCCATTCCTGGAATTCGTCGATTCCCACCTGGTTGGTTTCCACCGTCCGCCAGGCCAGATCGGCCCGGCGGGGACGCTTTTCACGTGGACCGGTACCGTCTTCCCAATTGTAGCCGGAGACAAAATTACCGCCGGGATACCGTATAATAGGTACCTGCAACTCTCGGACCAAAGAAAGGACATCTCCCCGAAATCCCCAGTTATCCGCGGAGGGATGTCCCGGCTCATAGATGCCGCCGTAGACACAGCGGCCCATGTGCTCAACAAAGGAACCGAAAAGCCGGGGATCCACCTCTCCTATAACATAATCCCGACAAAGGGTTAAACTGGCTTTCATATACCGACTCCTTCTCTCAGTTTGCTGCCACAGGCAGGAACCGGAATTTCGCGGTGACGTCCCGGCCGAAATCCCGAATGCCGTAGGTGATCATCAAATTTCCGAAAAACGCCTCCGGCGCTTCTCTTTCCAGGTCCACCATGATCACGCCGCCCGCGCCAAAGGGACGAAGGGCGTAGCTGTCGCCGGAGGACCAGGGAATGGCGGGTAGTTCATCCCGCCCGCCGGCTAGATAGACGACGCTTTTGGCCGGATAGCCGTTCCGATCCCGATAATCCAGTTTCAGAAAGAGGCAGGCTTGGCGGCTCTGTTCCTGCAGGATGCCCCAAACCTCCATCTCCACCCGTAGCGTCGCCGGCAGCCGGGAGAGCAGCACTCCGCCCAGGCCGCAGCCCACGGCGGCGTCTCCCATCCCGCAATAGGCGGTGAAAGTGCGGAGATCAAATTCCGCAAAGGTGTTCTTATCCCGGTCTGGGAAAGCATATTCCCGCCGGAGCACCGTAACTGCGCCTCCTGCAAGAGGCGCTTTTTCCGTTGTCAGCGACCATACCGGCGGCAGGGGAAGGGCATCCGCCGCTGTCAGTTCAATAAGCAGAAAACCTGTTTCCGGCAGCTGCTGGCTGATCATCAACGGTTCTCCTCCGCTGAAGACGGTGCGCTGCAGGCAGACCGGCTCATCGCTTTCGCCTGTGTCCACAAAGCTGCCTCGAGTCTCGTCCACCACCGTCACCTGCAATTCCCCAGCCGGGAATGGCAGATTCATCAGCTGAATCATCAGACTTTGGGCCGGTCCCCGGTCGGTATACAGCAGCACACCCGCCCTCTTCTTATCAGCGGAGGCAAAACCACGAACGCCATCCGGGCAGCTGAGCGAAACCCGATCCACCGGCAGACGGTTATAGGCCGCCAAGGCGTGGAAAGGAGCGGTGCGCTTACCGGTGTCCAGATCCACCAAGCTTAAGGGACCGTTGGGCCGGTCTGCCCGGAAGCAGGCCCAGTTCACGGAAGTGATCTGAGGATGCTCCAGGGTGGTTTCCAGGGTACGCAGCACCCCACGGACGGCAGCGGCTTTCTGATGCGTGTCCGGTGACCATGGCCAGTCCAGAATATGGTACTCGTTGATATGCATTTGAGTGGCCGCAAAGGCATCACCATAGCTTTGCAGCAGATTGGATGCCAGCTCTGCCCGGCCAGCCAGGGTGTCCAGCCCGTAATTGTGGTAAGAGATAAAATCCAGGGGCAGACCGCGGCCGATCACATAGCGGAAAAAGGCGTCAAGATCGGTTTTGGGGAAGGAATCAATAAAGGCCAGGGACAGCCCTCCCACCAGGGCGTCGGGATCTGCCCGGCGGATGCCCCGCACGGCGTGCTCATATAAACGGATGTACTCCTCCCATTCTCCCTGAAAGAAGACCCTTTCTCCTGTCTCACCGTCTAAAATATCCGGTTCATTCCACACCTCGTGGGCTGCCATTGGCCATCCCTTTTCCCGGTAATGGGCAGCGATGGTAGCGCACAGCGCTTCCCACCCCTCGTAACTGACCGGCGGAAATTTAAAAGCTTTGGGCGTGTCGGGGCACTGTAAGGCCGGTGGAGTGAAGGCGTATGAAAGATAGGGCTGGGTACCGTTGGCAAATAGCCTTCCCAACAGCCCGTCCAGAAAATCGAAACTGCTGCGCATACCGCCGTCCGGAGCAGGTAGTCCCAGATCGTTGCCCAGGCCGTTGTTTCCCATGGACAGATCCACCCGCATGTTTTCACAACCCAATTCCCCGATCAGCGGCTCATCCCGCCGGAAACCCGGCTCCTCATCCTGCAAAAAGGAATATGAGATAGAGAAGGTGTTTTGACGTTTAAACAAGGGAATCCCCGTTTTTTTTGCAAAGTTAACCGCAACAATAGCCTGGTGATGATCGGGCATTGCCGGCCCCCCTTTTTCTATGTTTTCCGCTTATTAGCTCAGCCGGAATTTTACTGTGCTGCCCTTGCCCGCGTCCCGGATACCGTAGGTGAGGATGATATCTCCGCTGAAGCCATCCGGTGCTTCCTGCCGAAAATCCAGTGTAATCATGCCGTTTTCCATATTCCTGATTTCTCCGAGGCTTTCTGACCATGGAATGGTGGGAGGCGGAGCGCTTAAAGCGCCGGTGTACACGGTGCTTTTTAGGTTTTTTCCGTCCGTGCCGCGGTAATCCACCTTGAGGAACACGCTGGAGCGGTCGGATTGACTCTCCATCGGTCCCCAGGTTTCCATTTGCACCGTCAGTTTATCCGGTAGATTCGTCAGCACCGCAGCCCCCATTCCCAGACCCTGATCGTTGTTTCCCATACCGGCGTAGGCGGTGAAACTGCCCAAATCAAACTCGGAGAAGGTATTCTTTGTCCGATCTTGAAAATAGTACTCCCGCCGCGCTACCGTGGCGATGCCGGCGTTCACCGGATTTTCCCCCTCCATATCCCAGACCGGCGCTTTTTCCTCCGCTGCGCCGTGACGGGTGATTTCAATATACAGCATTCCCTTGGGAGCGATGACGCCGTCGTAACGCAGGTTCACGGTGGATTGCCTGTCGGCCGACCAGATGCATTCCAGCTCGTCGGATTTTCCTGTGTCAATAAAACTGGAGTGCTGTTGATCGATGGCATAGACCCGGATATCGCACACCGGAAAGGGCAGATTGTCCAGCGCAACGGTCAAGGCCTTTTCGCTGAAGCTTTGGGAATAAAGCACCACGCCCGCCCGGTCCGTATCCACGGCGGCGAAACCGTCCACTTTGCCCTTGGTGTCCAGTGCAACCCGGTCAATAGGCATGTTGTTATACACCGATAGCACATGATAGGGAGCAAAGCGCTTGCCGGTTTTATTGTCCACCATGTTCAATCCTTCGCCGTTGTCCCGCCAGGTGGCCCAGTTGACACAGGTTACCTGGGGCATATCTATAATCCGCTGAATGGCCTGAAGCATCAGGGGAACCACCGTGTAGGTATTGGCCTTCTCAGTGGTGATACCCTGCATATCCACCACATGAAATTCATTGATGTGCAGCTGAGTGGCGGCAAAGGTATCGCCATATTTTGATAGATAGCGGTTAGCCACGTCGGTATAGGTCAGGTAGCCGCTGGTTCCGTAATTGTGATAAGAGATAAAATCCAGCGGAAGCTGTTTGTCCCGCACAGCTTCAAAAAATTCCTCCAGCTTGCCAGTCTGAGCAAAGGTATGGATAAAGGCCAGAGACAGCCCGCCAACGCTGGCGTCGGGATTGGCTGCTCGTACACCCCGGACCCCATATTCATACATCTTGATGTACTCCGCCCATTCGCCCATAAAAAAGACATTTTCCTGGGTGCTGCCATCGTAAAGATCAGGCTCATTCCAGATCTCATGGGCTGCCAAAGGCCAGCCCAGCTCCTGATAATGGGCGGCGATGGTCCGGCACACGTTTTCCCATTCGACATAATCGGTGGGCGGATAGCGGAAGGCCCCTTCAACGCTCTCCTGTTTTAAGCCGTCCGGCGTGAAAGAATAGGAAAAATAGGGTTGGGTGCCGTTTTTGTAAAGAACCTTCATCAACAGATCCAGCGCCGTGAAATCATAGGTGAGGTTTCCCGGAGTTCCTAATCCCAGGAACTTGCCCAGACCGCCGTTGCCCATGGAAAGATCCACCCGCATGTTCTCGCTGCGCAGTGCCTGGAGATTGCCGGCCGCCTTGATGAATTTTGAGCTGTCCCCTCCCAAACCAAAGGAATAGGAGACGGAAAAGGTGTTCTGCCGCTTAAAAAGCGGGATGCCTTCCTTCCGGGAAAAATCTGCCACTGTTACATTTTCCGATGTGCGGTCAAAATCCGGGTTGTCCGGTACGGATATTTCCGTCCCGCCGGAATCTGTACTGCCGGAGGAAACAGGATCCGTCTGGCATGCAGTCATGCCCGCACAGACCGCCAGCACCGCCGCGCAGGCAATGATGCGTGTCGTTTTCTTCATTGTTTTCCGACCTGCCCTTTCCTATGGTTTGATATCCTGGCATTAAATATTGACTGAGAAGGAGACGGGGCGCCGCTAAGCATTTTCCGCGGCCGCCCCGTCCTGATATATGGCTCCGGTTATGCGGCGCGGCGTTTTTTCCGCGTTTTCTCCGCAGCGGCAGCCAGTGTAGCGGCCGCTGCTGTGACCGCCAGAGGCCACACAGGGAGTGTATCCCCTGTTTCAGGGGAGTCCCCGGCAACGCCCGCCGCTTCGATAAGCTGCATATCATGGATGGCGATATCGAATACTTTTACCTCCGATACAGTGCCGATGAATCCGCCGGTTGGGGTGGTAATCCAGCTGGCCCAGCCGCCGCCGACAGCAAAGCAGAGAGCACTGTCCATGTGGGCGGAATGGGTCAGAGTATACCGTCCGACCTCTTTGCCGTCGACATAGGTGGTGACGGTTTGGGTTCCCGCGTCATAAGTGGTCACATAATGGTGCCAGTCGTCGGCCCCCGCGTTTTCCAGGGTATAGCAGTCATTCCAATGGTCCACTGCCCCAGCGGGGGTACCGTCGGGACTGTCTCCTACGATAGATCGTACATACAGGTTGTTTTCCCATTTGTTAATCATGGAGGCATAGCCGTCCTGAGAGCCATCATAACCGGTGCTGATCACCCGCCGTACTTCGGTGTTGTTTCCGATTTTGGCATAGTAGCTGATAGTGAAACTCTTCAGCTTATCGGAAAAATCCTTTCCGTCGATTTCCTTGGCGGCCAGAACGGTTTTACCGTCGAAGATCAATCCCTTGTCGCCGCTGCGGCGGCCTTCGCCGATGGCGAGAGAACCGGTGCCTTTTTTCTCCAGATCATTGCCGTTGCCGCTGGCGTCCTTACCCGGATTGGCGGAATCCGCAAAGTTATAATAGGCGATGAGATGTTTGTCCTTTTCGGGCTCTGGCTCTGGGTCGGGTTCCGGGTCGGGCGTGTTCTCGCGGCCGGCGCTCTCAATAGCCGCCATATCGCTGACCACACCGTTAAAGATCTTGATTTCCGATAAAGTGCCTATAAAGCCATTGGAAGGAGTTGTATCCCAGCTGCCCCAGCCCCCGCCGACAGCAAAGCAGAGGGTGCTGTCCATGTGGGCGTCATGCGTGAGGGTATACATGCCGGCTTTCATACCATCCACGTAGGTAGTGACGGTTTTGGTCTCCGCATCATAGGCCATTACATAATGATGCCAATCGTCGGCTCCCGCGTTTTCCAAGGTATAGCAATCATTCCAGTGATCCGTCGCTTGCGCAGTGGTGCCGTCGGGACTGTCTCCCATAATGGAGCGTACATACAAGTTGTTTTCCCATTTGTTGATGATGGAAGCAAAGCCATCCTGGGTCCCGTTATAGCCAGAACTAATCACACGAGCTATTTCGGTGTTGTTCCCAATTCTGGCATAGTAGCTGACGGTGAAGCTCTTCAGTTCGTCGGAGAAGTCCTTTCCGTCGACTTCTTTGGCAGCTAGCACGGTTTTACCATCGAAGATCAAACCCTTATCACCGCTGCGGCGGCCTTCACCGATGGCGAGAGAGCCGGTGCCCTTCTTCTCCAGATCATTGCCGTTGCCGCTGGCATCCTTACCTGGATTGGCGGAATCCGCAAAGTTATAATAGGCGATGAGTTCTCCTTCCTGCTTGCCGGGTTCCTCCTCCGCTTCTTTCCACTGGAAACGGAAGGGAGCCACCGGCAGTGCTCCATCAAAAAGGGTGGCCGCCTCCACATAGTTCCGGTCACAATAGGAGACGCCGATAGGCGCTTCTCCCGTATAGGGGATAACCAGGGTATTGCCGTCAATTACGGCCTCTGCAGCCGTCCATTTTCCGTATTTATCGCAGAGCCGTACCTCCCGGATCACATCGCCGTTTTTCAACTGCAGCGAATTGTTCAGTCCCTGGAAGGTTACCGTTACCCTCCCCTGATCCGCAGCAGCGGTTTTCGCCTGGGGAGAGAGGCTGTGAATGGATGCTCCATAAACCTTTTCCCGGGCGATATCCGCCAAACGGCTGCCCACCGGCTGTTTATCTGCGGGATGGATGTTCTCCTTTTCGCCCAAATCAATGGTTACCGCCGTATACACATCTTCATAAGTCTCGGACAGCTGTATCTGAGTGTAACGAAATTTCGCCCAGCCGGAACCGTCGGCAAGGTCTCCGGCCGGCACACTGTTGAAGCTGGGAAGCTGTACCTGGATCACCGGCAGCCGGTCCATGCCGAACAGTGCCTTATAGGACTCCTGCAGCAGCCCGAACTGCTGACTATAGGTGGGCTTCTGCAGCTCGGAAACGATATTGGCCTCTCCCTGGTACCAGAGCATCCCGGTAAAGCGGAAGGGCGCCAGCGGAGCAATCATCGCGTTATAGCTGTTGGTGCCGTCTGCGGGGTACATAGGATTCTCGCAGTCATTATCCAAAATAAGCTGATGATCCACCCAATTCTCGATGGAGGAGCCGCCCTGAGCGGCCAGCAGGATACCCACCGGCACCCCGAGCTCCTCCTGAAGCTGTGCGGCAAAGTAATAGGCCACGGCGCTGAAACTGCCCACCGTGTCGGCGGCACAGGTATCCCAATGTCCTCCCTCCACATCCGCGGGGATCTGCTTGCTGCGGCGTATTGCCATGCTGAACTGGCGAATTTGATTGTTTTCCGCCGACTGGATCGCCGTTTGCTGCTCCGCCGGCAGCTGACTAACCCGCCAATCCATATTGGACTGACCGCTGGCCAACCATACTTCGCCTACCAGCACATTCGCTGCGGTAAGAGTCTGATCCCCCATCCGGATGGTCATGGTTTTCGGAAGAGAACTGGCCTCCATAGCGTCCAAAGTGACCTGCCAACTGCCGTCCTCCGATACCTCCGTAGTTTTGGTTTGCTCTCCGAAGGCAACCGTCACCCTCTCCCCAGCAACACCTGTCCCCCATACAGGACAGGGTTTTCCTCTCTGCAGGATCAAATTGTCGCTGAACAGGGAATGCACCGTCAAAGCGCCCTCCAGAGGATCGATTCCTTTTTTTGCGGCAGCAATCACCGCAGGATCGTAAATGGCGGCGTCAAACATCTTTACCTCATCCACTTGGCCCTTAAAATAATCCGCGCCGCCGTTCCAGGAGGCATAGGACCCGCCGATGGCAAAGGAGATGGCGCTGTTCATATGAGCCGAATTGGTGAGGGTATACCGAGCTGTCTGCACATTATCCACCAGCAGGGTGACGGTTTTGGAGGCGCTTTCGTAAACCATTATGTAGTGATGCCAGTCGTCTCCGCCGGTCACCGTATAGCAGTTTCCCCAATGATCCGCCGCGTTGGCCTGCTGTCCGTCGGCGCTGTCTCCCATGATGGGCCTCACATCCAGATTTTCTCCATTTTTAGCTAGAATCAGGGAGAAGCCGTCCTGGGCGCCGTTGTAACCCGATCCGATCAGCCGGTTCACCCCGGCCTTATCCCCCATTTTAGCATATAGGCTGACAGTAAAATCCGTTAAGGCATCGGTGAAATCGGCATCCGCATAAAGCAGACTGCCGCCGTCCAGGTTCAGTCCCTTTCCCGTCGTACCCGTTCCGGATGTCAGACCGCCGCCAAAAACTTCCAATCGATGGTTTCGCCCGGAAACATCCCGTCCCAAATCCGCGGATTCCTCAAAATCATAGTAGGCAATCAGATGAGCGTTTTCTTCATTTGATTCCACCGGTCGACCGGCGGAATCGATCACCGCCAGATCCGTAACCGCGCCATCAAATACCTTTACTTCAGCCAGCGCCCCGACGAATCCATTGGCAGGAGCCGTATCCCAACTGGCCCAGCCGCCTCCCAGGGCAAAACAGAGAACACTGTTCATATGGGCAGTGTTGGTTAAAACATAACTGCCGATTTCTCGTCCGTCGGCCAGAGCGGTAACCTTTTTGGCGTCGGCGTCATAAGCCAGCACATAATGGTGCCAGTCAGCCGCGCCGGTTATCTCATAGCAGTTGCCCCAGTGATCGGTGGCATCGGCCGTGGTGCCGTCGGGACTGTCGCCCACAATGGGCCTTACATAGATGGTGTCCTCCCATTTGCTGAGAATATAGGAGAAGCCGTCTTGCGAGCCGTTGTAGCCTGAACCAACCGCTCTGGCTATCTCAGTATTGCCGCCGATCTGGGCGTAATAACTGATGGTAAAGCTGCTCAGTCCGTCGGTGAAGTCTCTGCCTTCCCTTTCCTCCGCAGCCAGCACGGCGCTGCCGTCGAATACCGCGCTCTGTGTCCCGGCCTCAGGACCGTCGGCCTGCGTAACCGTGCCAGCTCCCTGTGTAGTCAAATGATTTTTATTTCCAGAAATATCCTTGCCCAGCTGCTCCGCGTCGGAAAAATTATAATATGCCAGCAGATTTGCTTCCTTTTCCGCCTGCGGAAGGACGGCGGATGCCAAAATCATGGTACCCAGCAGCACCGCTGTTGACAGGATAGAGAGTAATCGTTTCACTGTTTTTTCCTCGCTTTCCCTGATAAATGTCTTCGGATCAGCGGATTATTCCTTGGGAGCGGACCTTTTTTTCTTCATGAGGATAACCGCAGCCGCCCCTGCTGCGGCAATTACTGCCACCGCTACCACCACCCAGATTATCCATCCGTTATTCCCATTTGGCACCTTTTCACCGACGGCAGTGGTGGATGCCGCTGCGGATGAACCGGGAGAGGCGGCGGAAGAGGTTGTCTCCGGCTCCGAGGACGCGGTGGTCTCAGAAGGCACGGTGGTCTCCGTCGAAGAGGTCGTACCGCCGCCGATACCCAACGCACTGAGATCCTGCAGCGCCGCGTCGTAAATCCGTACCTCATCAATGCCGCCCTCAAAGCCGTACATCACATTGCTGAACCAGCTCCCCCAGCTGCCTCCGATACAGAAATTCAACTCACTTTTCATCGGCGGATTCTGATAACTGTCCTCCGCCTTAAGCTCTCCGTCTATGTAGGCGGACATGGTTCGGGAATCCGCATCGTAAACCGCCACATAATGGTGCCATTCGTCCACACCGGTACCCCGTACCTGGCTGAATTCGGACATCTTACCCCAGTGGTCCTTTTCGTCCCCCAGCAGCGGCTGATAAACCAGATGCACCTCCGAATCCATATACCGGCCCAGCCCGATGTTGAATCCGTCCTGAGTGCCGTTGTAGCCGGAAGAAATCACCCGGGCGTCGATGCCCACAAAGCCATCGTGCTTAGCATAAAAGCTGATGGTGAAGCTGGTTAATCCGTCGGAGAAATCCACACCGTCGGTCTCCTTCGCTACCAGCCCGGATTCGCCGTCCAGATAAAGTGCCTGCCCCTCCACGCCCTCGCCGGAGGACGCACCCTTGCCCACTGCCGTCAAATCGTTGCCGCTGCCAGAATCGTCTTTGCCCAGATTACCAGCGTCTTCAAAGCTATAGTAAGCGATCAGATGCTCCTCCGCTGCCGCTGCCGGCAGAGACGTCGCTGTCAGCGTTGCCGCCACGGCGCAAATGACGGCGTACCACTTTATCCATCGTTGGTGCGTCATACTCATCATTTCTTTCCTCCTATTCTGCAGCTGAGCTTTCCAATCCTTCGAAGAAATTGGTGTTCAGTTCGTCAAAAGCCGCCTGGGACGGCGCCTTGTTTGTCTCGGCGAAGGTCCGAGCCGGCGTGTTGTTATTGACGCCGAAGTCATTCCATAGGATATTGTCCCGGAACCAGGTGGCCGGCTCTCCCAGCGCCAGCACCGACCGGCCATCGATCTTTTTGATTGTTTCCAGAGATTGGTCGTCGAACACCAGGTTGCGGAAATACATCCAAGGTTCGGTGTTTTCCTTCCAATCATAGGGATAGAGCCAATCGGTGAGGATGGCGGCCACCGCTTCCTTATTCTCCACCATAGGTTGGATGAACCAGCCGTCATGGACGTTCTGAGCATTGACATAATCGCTGGCTTGGGGACCCTTGGGAATCAGCAGCATACCAAATTCATCGTCCGCCAGATTCACGGTATAGGGAGCGATAACCCAGCTGTAGGTCTGATAGAAAGCCACCTGTCCCTTGTTCCACAACTTCTCCCAAGAACCCCATTCGTATTCACCCTTGTAGCAGACGCCAGAATCGTTAGCCAGCATCCGGCAAAACTCCAGGGCTTCGATTGCGGCGGGATCGTCCAAATTGTAGGTATAGTGCAGCTTGTCGTCCAGCTTCACGGTGGAAGAGCCGTTGGCATAGATAAAAGCCTCCGCCGATACCGGCGCCACGCCGTAGGCGCCAAAACCCCACACGTCCGTTTCACCATCGTTGTTGGTATCCTTGGTGCAGGCCTTTGCCAATTCCAACAGCTTATTCCAGGTCCACTCGCCCTTTTCCTGCAGTTCATAAAGGGACGTGTCGGTAATGCCGTATTCTGCACAGAGGCGCTTATTGAACAAAATGCAGGAGCCCAAACCATCCAGTGCGGTACTCACCATATAATTTTTACCATCCAGGACCCAGGGTGTCATGGCCTGTTTATTCCACATGGGCTGACTCAAATCGAAATACGCATCCAGCGGTACCACCAGCTCCGAGTTGATCCATCCCGGAACAACGTAGTCGATGGTGTGGCAGAAGGCGTCTGCGACCTTTTCCCCGGACAAGGCCATAATGCTGATAGTGGAGTTCCAGGTATGCCAGTCATTGGTGGTGTAAAATTCCAGCTTGCAGTGATATTTCGCCTCGATTTCCTCTTTCAGGGCAATCTCCTGGGCATAGGTTGCAGAAGTTTCGTTTGGAGTAAGATCGTTGTAGCTGCCCAGTACCACCGTTGCGCCGTTCAAGTCAAAGGCAGCATTCTCACCGCCCGATTCCGCCGGTTTTGAACCGCTGCTTCCGCTATCCCCGCGGCAGCCCACCATCATGGAAAGCGTTAGACAAAAACTCAGTGCCATGGCCGCGCATCGCCATCTTTTTTTAACCATCATGTTCCTTCCTTTCTCGCCGTCCGATTTGAGATTTGTGTACCTTTGTGTGGGAATTTGCCTATTTTTTAGTCTTGAATCATTGAGGATATATCAAGTTTATCGAATAAAAGAACAAAATACTTGCACTTTATTGTTCTAATTTGTTTTTAAATTGCATAGTAAAAAAACACATCTATCGGGGGCTTTTGATTAGGAAAAATCTGCACTGCCACAGAAGGCATGATCTTCGCTGTCGATTATCTTCCTCATTGTTATGGTAAAAAATACCGGTCAATTGCTTTTCTGCTGTCTATTCTTCTAAAAAACATCCTCTATGTAGATCATACAACCGCCTAATAGTCTTGAACGACAATCATACAGCGCAAAACAGCAACGCCCTACCTAGTCTCCTTCGCCGGCAATATCGACGAAGCGCACTAGGTAGGGCGTCGCTGCTGTATATCATTTGGCTGGGTGTCGCATATGAATTACACTTTATAAGGGTACTATCAAATGACAAAGGATAACAGGTTTTACCGGAGAATACCCGATGGTTTCAACACTAAAAATGATATTCCCGATAGGCGGAACCGTCCAGCCTGCAGGAAAACCAGGTGCCGTCCGCTTTGACAGAGAAAACCGTACCGTCTCCGCTGGACTGATAGGTTTGATACTTTGAACTGCGCAGAAGAACTCCAGGCAGCTCCTCTCCCCAACCGTCCTTTTCCGAATACCACCGCATGGATTCTGGATAGACGCCAGTATCATCATACAGCGTCACAGCCAGCCTGCCGTTAATTTCGTCCACAAACTCCACCTGGAAAATGGTGCCTGGCCTTATCGGTGAGCCGCGGAATGAAACGGCCTGATATAGCCGCGGGGTATCCCCAGAAAAATCGATACAATGACCGGTAGTGATGTAGATTTTGTCTTCCAGCAAGCAGACGGGGAAGTACCCGTTATCCTTGATTGTCTGCCAGTCATTCCCCGCTTCCATTCCTTCAAGCTCTGCACGCAGTTTCCAAACATCCACTTTATCGTAATAAAAGGAATAGGCGCAGAGAGATTCGGTATTCAAAAACCAATCCCCTACGGGAACACATTTATAGAAACCGAAATCTCCGCTGACCGGCAGAAGCTCGTCTTTACCTGTAACCAGCGAATAGGCGCGGTACTGATATTGGGGAACACCAAAGGCATCCATCTGCCATACTGCATAGAGCAGCTGCTGTTCCCGCATCACAAATCCGAGGATCTCTTGTCCACCGGATACTTTCGCCAGTGTTTCCACAACCGCCCCGTCGGTACGCACCCGCTGGATTTCCTTATGGCCGTCCAGTTCATAATAAATCCAGTCGCCCCATACCACGGGGGCAAGTATACTGGAAGGGAGCGTATACGAGCTCCGTCCGCCGGTGCCGTCACGGCGAAACTTATAAGCGCCCCTTATATCTTTAAAGCAATAAACCCATTCATCCTGCCAGTCTAGGAATTCTCTTCCGGTATTGAACATCGACGCCCGCCAGCAGGGATTGCGCATGACCGTATTGGCTTTGCCCGGTCGGTAATCAGGAATAAAGGTCATGGATGGGATAGTCGCCGCAGGGGAGGAGGAGATAGATTCGGTAACGTCAGGAAATGAGGATGTGGAAGATATCGCCTGCCCGGGCCTGGTTCCATCACTCGTTGAGGAAGTCGCTGTGGTGCCGACAGTTGTACCAACAGCGGACGTGGCATCAGAGAAAGACGTGTCCTGCCTGAAGCCGGTGGTCGCAGTCGGCTGGACCACCGACGGATCCGATTGTCCGGCTGCTGACAGGACGGAAAGCCATTTCCATGGGAACCCGTTCAAAAGCGCCACCGTCACGCAGGTGACCACCACCGTCAGAGTCATCAGCAGGGACACCGCCTTGAGAATCGCCCGGTTGCGCTGGGCTTCCAGCAGCTTATAGGCGGCTGCTCCCAGATGTCCCTGACGATCTTCCAGAATATCATCCAGCATCTGCTGAGCGGTGGCGGCACTGAGGACATCGGTGCCAATGATGGAGCGCAGGGAGACGGCAATCATGGCGGACACGCTGCCGCTGTACAGGTATTTGTCGATACCCTTGACATTCAGCAGCTCCACCATCGTCTTTTTAGACTGGGCAAACAGGATGATCACAGTGCTTGGCGGCTCATTCAGAAAGCGGGCAATTTCCGAAAGCTTCATGCCGTCATAATAATGCAGCGTCAGCACCTCTGCCTGCCGGGGCTCCAGGCAGGACAGCACCTCTCCAATATCCGTCCGGCGCTCAGAAGATTCCAAATCATCCATCGTCAGCTCGTCGACGAATGCCTCCATATCCTCATAAACCGCTGCCCGGCCGGTGATATCGGCCCGGATATCCCGCGCCGCGTTCTCCATGATCTTTTTCAGCCAGCCGAGAAATGCCTGCGCCGCCTGGAGACGGGGCAGATATTTGTATGCTCTGGCATAGCCGTTCTGCAGGGCGTCGTAGATATCCTCGTCCCGTTCCAAAAAACGGCGTACCACAAGATACATGGGACGGTAGGTCTGCATAAACAGGATGGAAAATGCCTCCTTGTCTCCCTGCATGGCCTTCTCCACCGTATTGATTTCTATAGACGGCTTTTTGGCAAGGCTGTAGACAGAGACAAATTCATTGTCCGTCTGGTTGTATTCCATGGCGCCCTCCGGCAATTATGAATTTCAAGAAAAGCAGCAAGCCGCGCCACACGAAAAAACATTTATTTCCGTCTTCTGGCGAACAGGGTTCCAAAGCCGCGAAGCATGCGTATCCTTTCGAAGATTTTCGACAGCTTTTCTTTTTTCTATCATACGGGCTTTTTCCTCCTCTGTCAACGCATGAAAAAAGCATTCGGGCTTTCGCACGCCTGTCTTTCACTTATTTTATATGTGGTTTTGGAGAGCAACGTCGGAAGCTACTCTTTCTCGTATAATTCCTTAATATTCCCCCTCATTCAATGACACTTTTTAATCCAGGAGATTCTAATTCCTCTCACTTTGTGGCGATTTTTGAATATATCTACTCTCAGCTTATAGATTCCCCTTCTGCTTGTCCAGCTTCAGCGAATACCTGCTGGAACATGAAACAATCATCCGCGAAAACATCGTTTCATTATCAATATAGAAAAGCCAGCAGATTTGGCAAACCCAAAGCTGCTGGCTTTTCTATATTGGGATGTTCACTTTAAATTACGAAGGATTAGCACCCGCAGCCACAGCCGCGATTCTCTCCGCAGCGATTATTGTCATTGTTACAGAGAAGCAGAAGAACGATGATAAACAGGATCCATGTGCAGCCGCCGTTACCGAAAAGATTGCCCATACACATTTTGAGTTGCCTCCTTTCCCATTTGCTTATTCCAGTATATGGGCAGCATGAGAAAGGGTGCTTGATTTTTTACTTTGCATCAGAGACGACCGGCGAGGGCAGGCTTTGGGACAAATACCCCTGCGCTCAACCGCTTCCTATGCTCAGCGAGGTTTGAAACAGCCCGTATTTCCGCTTGATGCGTTCCAGCTTTTCTCCGATAGGTTTGGCAAGAAGCAGCAGAAACACCACATTTGACACAGCGTACTCAACGGTGAAAGGAATGGCGCTGATGATAGCTGCCAGATATCGGCTCAGATTAAACGTGCCGTCCGCCCACAGGGTGGTCCAGACATCCATAATGGCGGAAAACAGTACGCCGGCCAATAGGCCATAGAGAATCATCCACACCTTCCGGCGTTTCAGCGGTTTGGCCAGCACACCGGCCAGAAATCCCAAAAGACCCCAGGCAAACATCTGAAAAGGCGTCCAGGGCCCCTGACCAAAATAGAAGTTGGACACCACCGCCGACAGAGATCCCACCACAAAGCCCGCTTCCCGTCCAAGATATATGGCGGCTGTCACTGTGATGGCGGTAACCGGTTTGAACCCAGGCACCCAGGCAAAGGCGAACCTGCCTGCGGCGGATACCGCCACCAATACCGCCAGGGTGATCAGCTCCTTGGCGGTGGATTCCTTCCGTTCAAAGCAGACAAACAGCGGCAGGCAGGACAGCACCGCCACGCAAAGAGCGATCCAGGCATAATGCTTTTCCTGAAACAGCAGTGCGCCGCCCATCACCACCGCCGGGATGAGAATCAGCAGCAGCCCGACGGTTACCGCCCTGCGCAGCACGGTATCTGATTTTTTCGCTTCAAGCATAAGCCGCTTTCCTCTCTCCGCTGCGTATCGCCGCGGGGCTGTTCGGGCGACAGAGAGCCGCCACATCTTCGCAGGAAACGGCATTTTTATACAGGTGCCGGGCGATGCGGTTGGCCGCAGTGGTATAGAAATTGTTATCGGAAAAGAAGGCCGCAGGAGTGGCGATAGCCTTCCTTCGCCGCACCAGTATCCGCTTTCTTCCAGTCAATGATACCCTGAATAATTGCCTCAATCTTGGTTTGAGCATATGATCCGGAGGCTTTTTCAGCATATACGGTGATGGGCGTGATCATGAATATTATGGTCAGCATCACCGACAGCCAGGAAATCCCACGGCGCTTGATGTTGTGCATCTGCTTCACCTGCTTTTCATAGTTGCCGTATTTTTTATAACCCGGATACAAGCGATAGAGAACGCAGCCCTTCCGCGTTCTCTATCGCTTGATGGATGTTAGATGAATGACGAGATTTTTCTGCGGCTTCCGATACCAACTAGGCAGCCGGCAGCAGCCAGCAGCATGACGACCGTGCCAACAGGGATCTTATCACCTGTTTCGGGAGTGGAAGCAGTCTTGGGATCCGCCAGATCTGTGTCCGCCGTCTCCCACATGGACAGCTTGCTCACCAGCGTCTTCTGGGCTTCCGTCAGGGATTCATAAGCCGCGCGGGCTTCCCCTACCGCCTTCTCACTATCCAGCGTCACCGTACCGACGGCCTCAATCTTCGCATCCACATCCGCTGCGGCTTGCCGATTATCCCGGTGCGTCTGAACCGCTTCGCTCAGGTTTGCTGCCGCCTCGTCCACGCTGTCCTGAGAGGCGTCCAGCTTCTCGGCTGCCGACATGGCAGCTTCATATGCCGTTTTTACAGTTTGATCTGACAACAGATCGTCTTTATCCTCCGCCGCATTGAGGGCGGCCAAGATAGAAAGCAGCCGGTCTTTTTGAGCCAGAGAATAGTAATCCGTGGTTCCGCCGCCGCCCATGGCGTAACCACCGCCGATATCCGCGCCATATCCATATAAAGTAAACTGAACCCGAACCATATCCCCGTCCGTCATATACGAGTCGGAAAAGCCCACATTGGGAAACACGCCATTGACGGCATACATCCAGCCAGACATAAAGGTGTAATCAAATTCACCGAGGGCATATACCTCGCCGTCCTCCTCATACCAAGCGGAATCCGGCGGTCAGCTGCCGTTATCCTCCAGCACTTTCCGCAAAACGTCCGGCACTGTGTCGGTGGGATCAACAGGGACCTTCAGTTTGGCGCCTTCCGTCTGACAGCCCCCTTTTTGAAATCCGGATGACCGCCGTTGGCGACTGCCGACAGATAAAAGCCGGATTCCAGCCGTCCGGTATAGTCAAAAGCGAACCCTTGCTCCGTCAGCACACGATTCAGGATCTGCGCGGCGTTTTCGCCTTCATATATCGCTATCTGAATGGGATCCACGACAAAACCGGCGCTGATGGTCAAGGTCTCCACCGTCCAAGTGGCGTACCCGATTAAGTCGCCTTCTTCCGCTTTTTCATACTGGATTCGATAGACGGCTGTTTTACTCTGAGAACCGGAGGCGGCGGTGACCTCCACAATATTTTCCCCTTCCTGAGTAAATACAAGCGTGTAGCTATCTTTGGCGGAATCGGACCAGGTCTGGCCCACCGGGTCGCCATTAAGAGTAACGGAACTGGATATCTTTTTTCCATCCAGTCTGGCGATCACATCAAAGGTCTTTTTACTGCCCTTCAGCGTCATGTCATCGGTCAAGGTAGTTTCAATCGTGATGACACCACTGTCTGCCGCAGCCACAGCTGGGATCAACAGCGCCATCAGCAGGGTCATAGCCAACAAAATGGATAAGACTTTTGTTTTCATCTTACTTTCTCCTTTCACTTCACACGATACCTATGTTCCATACCTACTATCGGTTGACAAAGGGAAACAGAATTTACCGGAAGGGAGATGAAAAAGGGCGGCCGGCAAAGCCGAAAACGAGATCGCAGTCAGCCGCCCTTTTCGCCCCATCCGGCTTGTTGCCTCTTGTCAAACCGATGGTACAATTCGATTATGTTGCTTCGCCCTCCATTCTCAATGAAAAGAGCCTTCCGCTTTTCTGCGGAAGGCTCTTTGTACATTTGATGACAATGCAGCCCGATAAAAGTTATCAGGATGCCATTGCGTGCACTACTTCCCGTTTGCCCAGAAGCGTTGTTCATCATCCTAAGGCAGGTCTCCTGACTTATGGCTTATAGCATCACGCTAAGCAAAAACGCCTTCTCAAGCTCACGCTCAATGGCCCTGTTTCTGCATTCGCCAAATACAGTAATGGCTGTTGCACCGGATTCCCACCGGTTTCCCTTTTCACCCGTCCCCTAAGGGCGGGCACCTCAGAATGGATATTCTGTTTTCAGACTTCGTGCAAGTGTATTATACTGCATCTGCGAAAAAATAGGAAGAAAATATTCCAATCATTTTGGGAAATATTTTTATCATTGGTATCATTGGCCAAAGCCGCGGCGCTATGTTAAAGTCCGACTCTTCTGCGGCGGGCAGCGCTGGCTTTGCCGGCAATCTCCACCAGCTCCCGCGCTTCCGCTTCGGAACCTGCATAGCAGGTCAGATGAACCCCCTCCGGGTCCAGTTCCCGACAAAGCGGCTCTATATCCGCCGGTTCACATATGGCTTGAATGCGCTTGCCTGCCGCCTGAATTTTGCGGTACACCTCCAGCCATTCCCGCGCCGGCGGCGCGCCTTCTCCCTGCACCCACTGCACGCCGTCCAACCCCTTCAGCCGGAGTATCCGATCCAAATGATGTAGAGCGCCGGTTCCATCCAGATGATACATCGATCCATGGAGAAACGCGATCTCCTCCTCAATGGCTCCGGCGATATATTCCTCATATTGCTCCTCACCCACCAAACAGCTGAAGTCGGAGGATACCACATACCAATCCGCCTCCGGATGCCAGATATTCATCCAGTTGGTGGAACCTTCCTGACAAGTGGATATCAGGGAAGCCAGCCTGCTGTATACGGCTTTGTATACCTCAAAAATCTGCTGGCTCCGGGGCAAAATATGCTCCGGACAATCAAAAAGATCCAGGCAAAGCTCCTGTGGACCCCGCAGCGAAACCAAACCGTCCGTGCCCGGATGCAGATCGGTAATACCCACCAGATAGTCTCCCTGGGCATCTTCCACCAGTCGTTGGGTCATGCTGTATATCTGTTTCCACCACTGATTTTGAGGGTCGAATACAATTTCGGGATAGGATTCCCAATCCTTCACCACATGAATCGCCCAACTGGTGTCCTCACCAAACTCAATGCTGCAGCCGCAGATAGCGCCGAGAAGATCTGGTCCCAGATTGGGAAACAGGGCCGGGAAAGCCTCGCCGCCATAATAGGTATTTTTCATCCATTCCCTGGCGCCGGCGATAATGCTCTCCATGTCCGTCCACCGCTCCAGCAGAAGTTCCGGGGTCTTTACCGGCGTATACACCGCTCCGTCTTTCGGCGCGCATACGCTGATAAGCGGACGGTCGTGATTCTCCATTGTCCAGAACTGCATCCATCTCTCCCGCACATACGCATAGTCCTGATTGATCATGGCTACCATCCTCCGTTCAGCCTGTCATTTTTCAGTGGAGCCGCGAATAGAACACCTTTAGCATAAGCTATTTTCTCTTCCAATGCAAGACCATCTTCTTCCGGAGGCAGCCGAAACTTCTTAACATCCTTACGCGTACCGACAGGCTTCCTCCAGGGCAATCTCCTGCCAGCGCCACAGATTCCGGGGCCGGTTATGGACAGTGGTGATATCCTTGAGGATAATATCACAGTTGGTATGGCTGCGGCGGCAGGCTTCCACAATGCGGCGGATTTCTCCACGGATAGCTGCTTCGTCCAGGGTATCAACAGCTACAAAAGCAGGGTTGGGCTTGGAGGCGATCACATAATCCCCAGCGATGGCGTCCGCCGCCACGTCGATATCCGCCCATGGAGAGATGGAGATTTTTCGCAGGTGCGGAATCTGCCGCAGGATATCGATTTTGCGGTCCAGCGCTTCACAGCAGCCATAGTAAACCAGACCAAACGGCTCCATCGCTTTTTTCATATATTGAATATCGAATTCATCGTGCATGGCTGGAGAAACAGAGGATAGAATCTGCGCCAAGCCGCGGCCCCATACCTGATCCAGCGTCACATGACGCGGATCGGGATGCAGGATATGATTGAGGGAGGAGGCGCAGTTCATCTCATAAGCGTCGCCGTTGAGCAGATTCAGCTTCTCAAACTGCCGCATCATATCCAGAAAAATATCGGTGAGCTTGGAAGCCAGTGCATGCATCAACTCCGGTCGGTCGATCAGATCAATCAGCAGATTGTCCACTCCGCAGATCTGGGCAATGTCATCCCAGGTTTTGCAGCCCAGCCAGTACCCGGTGTTTTCACCGGTCAGCCGAACCGGAATCAGATCCCCTATCATGGAGGCGATCTTTTCCGCCTTCTCCGCGGATGTCTTAGCGTCATAGGTCACCTGCACATTATGCAGCTTCGCCAGATCCTCCTCCCTTTGAATCTGGTCGACATACTTTACGGTCTGCGCCTTATCGGGGACATCCTCCACCCGTTCTTCCGCCTGCCAGATGACGCCGTAATCGGTAACGGAAAACACCTTATGAATCGGGACATAAGGAATCAGCACCATATCGGCGCGCATATGTTCCCACTTATACAGGTTGGTGCGAAAAAAAGCCTCGATATCCCGGCAGTCGGTATCCTGGCAGTGGATGGTCAGCTCGCCTTCCGCATTGAGTTCGTCCCAAGGCAGCTCTTCAATCAGAACAATCGGCCGGGTCTGCACCAGGTCGTTCACCTGCCGGTGAAGCAGGATATGTTCCAGGTTGAAATCACTGAAAGCCGCGTCCGCATATCGTCCGGCCAGACCTCGTAAAATTTCTCGATCATTCATGGAAATTCCTCCTATTGATCCGCTGTCAGGATTTCGATCAGCGCATCCTTCAGCTCGGAACTGACGTCGAAGGTGCTGATCTCGCCTATACAGGCCGCACAGCTGGTCCGGCGCTTGATCTGATCAAAAAGGAAATATTTAGTATCATAAGCTATATGCGCCCGCCGGATAACTTCGAAGCAGGGGGCTTCTACCTGATTTTCCGGCACAGCGCCGTCGGTGCACACCGTGATCTGTATCTCCTCTGCCGTGGACAGCGGCGGCAATACGACCGTCACGCACCGTCGGTCTTCGTCATATGCCCAGCGGATATCCAGCGGGGCGTTTCCCGCCTTTGCCGCTACGGAAACCGGCGCTGCAAAACCGATGAACTGCATTGTATAACGGCGTTGGTCGGGAATTACCTCTCGGTCTCCTCCTACGGCAATTGTCAGGCGGCTTTCTCTGCCCCAGGCGAAGGCTATCGCCGTCTCCGCCGCCCGGCAAGCCGCGCCGCTGCGATCGTTATCCTCGTACAGCACAAAGGTATTGTCCTTTCCCGCAAACACTCGCAACTCCAGATGCCGAGGATTGTCCACTCCGTTATTCACCTCTTCCTCTACGGTCAGGGGCACAATCGCTCCCGCCTTAGCCAGCACCGGCAGACTGTCGATGCCGCGGAAGAGCCGCAGTTTTTTCCCGCCTTTATAATGCCGTCCGCTGAAGAAATCAAACCAGTCGCCTTCCGGAATCCATGTATCCGCATGGCCCAGCCGGGTTTCCGCGTCCGCCGGAGCGGTAATGGGACTGACCAGCAGCTCGCTGCCGAAAGCATACTCGTTGCGGTATTCATAAGCGGCGAACAGCCCTGGATACAGATGGTACAGCGGACGAACCAGCGGCAGTCCCTCCGCATGATTGCGGCGGTTCATGGTGTAAAGATAGGGCACCAGCTGATGCCGCAGACGCAGGAAGCGGCGCATACTGACATCGTATTCAGCGCCGAAGTTCCAAGGCTCCTTGCTGTTAAAATCGTTATTGGCGCTGTGCAGCCGCATGATGGGAGAAAACACCCCCAGCTGCACCCAGCGGGTCTCCAGCTCATCGTCATAATAGCCCCGCATATGCCCGCCGATGTCGTGGCTCCACCAGGAGTACCCCACATTGGAGGCTGTGGCGGTGAAATAGGGCTGAAAATCCAGTGTCTCCCAAGTGATATGGGAATCGCCGGAAAAGCCGATGGGATAGCGGTGACTGCCGATGCCCGCATAGCGCGAGAAGGTCAGCGGCCGTTTTCCATCCCGGGCGTTATCTACAAAATGGTAGTGGTTCAGCATCCATAGCGGCGGATAGCCTTCTTTGGAGGCGCCGCCGCTTTGCTGCCAGTCTATCCACCAGAAATCCACGCCCTGCTCTTCCTTGGGATGATGCAGCACTTCGAAATAAGCATCCATAAACTGGGGATCCGCGGCGTCAAAGGACACCGGGTCTCCGCTGGCAGGATCGATTCCCATTCGCCGGGCTATGGCGGGATAATCGTCCTCATAGCTGCGTACGCCATCCTTAGGGTGCACATTCAGCGCGGTATGCAGCTTGTGCTCGTGAAGCCATTCCATGGTGGCAGCCGGATCGGGGAACAGCTTACGGTTCCAGGAATAGCCGGTCCAGCCCATACCGAACTGCGGCTCCACCTCCACAATATGCCAATCCATATCCAGCACGGCCACAGAGAAAGGCACCTTATTTTCTGCAAATTTCAGAAACAGCCGGCGATATTCCTCGTCTGAATAGGCGTGATAACGGCTCCACCAGTTTCCCAGCGCAAAACGCGGCAGCATGGGAACCGGACCTGACAAGCGGTAAAAATCCTGGAGGCAGCGGGTATAATCCCTGCCGTAGCCGAAAAAGTAGAGATCATAGCGGTCTTCCAGTACCGGCTCCACCCAGCCGTCTGCATGGAACGCCAGGGTTTGGCTGTCGTCCACCAGGGAATATCCTCGGTTAAAAGACATCAGCCCCTCTTCCAGGGGAATCGGTCCGTTGGCGTCGTCCAGCGTACGGGTTGTACCCTTCAGGGTATCCAGCGGAACACCGAAATTCCATTCATTGGTATTATCCACCGTGATGCTCAGACCGCTCTGGGAAAAACGCTGCTGATCATAAAATAAATGCAGATGTTCGGTGATAATCTCCAGCCGGCCGGCCCGCTCCAGCACCCGGAAGGAGGGCACCGGAAACCGGCGGCAGACCGCCACCTTGGTAGCCCGGTCCTCAAACCGTCCCGCAGCGCTGTATTCCAGACGCAGAAGCCGGTCTGTCAAAACGGTAATACGATAATGTTCGCCGCTCACCACGGCCTGTGGATCGGCAATAGGATCGATGGCGATGACGGTGTTGCTGCGGATAGACACGGCGATCTCCTCCTTTTCCGACTCAGCGGCCGCTGACAATGGTATGCACGGTTTCCTGAATCACCGTTAATAACGCCTCTTGAACATCGGGCCCCTGCGGGTCGTCCGGAACAAATGGATTCAGACGGATATCCGCCCCGAACAGCGTCTCATACCAGGCGGCGGCAACTGCATAGCGGCCGTAGGTCCAGCACATGTGGAAGCCATCCCGACACAGAGAAGGGCCGCCCTTGGCGTAGCAGAAAGCCGGCGTGCCCCGCAGCGCCTGAATCACATCTCCGCTGGGGATCAGCGGCAGATCCAATTCAGCCGCAGCACTGTCGTAGGCTTCTTTTAATCGGATATACATTTCGTTCTGGTTGCAGTGGTACATAGGAAAGGCGCCGTGATCGCTGTCCGTCTCATAGGCCCAAGTCTCATGGAGATAGATCCTTGCATGAGGCGCCAGCGCTTTGACATAACCAACCAGCTGCGCCAGATAGGGATCATAGGTCTCCGGCTGGCCGCTGAAATGACTGGCCTGCTGCAGCGTCACCACATCCCAATCCTCCTCCAGCAGACTAGCCCGCAGAGAAATCATTTGTCCTGCCTCCTGGCCGTTCAGCTCATAGCAATAGGCTGGACTGTCGCTGCAGGCGTTTTCCCAATGAGTTTCCAGGGAACAGCCGGGGATAAACAGATTGACAATTTTGGTTTCCATCCCGCCGCCCTCCGCCATACGGTGCAGGTAAGCGGTGGCATCCTGAGAAAAACTGTTGCCGATTGCCAGTATCTTCATTCCCATCAGCCTCCAATGGCGATTTTTATGGTGCGCAGTGAATAAGGCGGCAGCGGTACCCACAGGCAATTTCCTTCCGCCGGCGGCAGCTCCTCCGTCTCCCGTTCCAATAAATCAGTGAGCGCCGCCCGTTCAATCGGGTAACCGATGCTGATGGAGGCGGTACCGCAGCGCCCCTCCGTTTCATGCAGCCGAAGAATTAGATCGTCGCTGTCTTCAGCCAGCTTCACGCTGTCCACGATCGCGTTCTCCCCCTCCACCCTTATCAGGGAGTTGCTGGGAGGCAGGAAACCCGGATGGGCTGTGCCGGCGACGATCTGAAGCGGATTGTCATATCCTTCCGCCTGTCTGCACAAGTTTCCCGCCGTCCCGCCGTCCGCGGGAGCCAGTTTCAGAATAAAGGGGGTATCTCCCTTTTCCGGCTGGGGATCTGGATCGTAAGAAGAACGAATCAGGGAAACGCCGAGGCTGTTCTCGAACCCACGGAAGCCATGGCGGGAATCCGTCCACAACATCATGGCATTCGCAGCGGAATCCGGCTGGGAGGCGGCAAAGGTACAGGCAGGCAGATCCAGATTGATCTCCTCCCGGGTCGTCAGCCCCATAGGTACGTCGAAGCGGTAATCCCGGCAGGCATCCGCCAGCGCGGCGTCAAACCGCAGCTGCGGAATCGCGGCGCCGGGCTCATCGGATTCCCTCCAGTCGGCCTTGCCGGTAAAGGTCAGCGCCGGGCTGCCGGCATCCAATGCGATTTCCACCTCCAAGGCGGAACGACCGATGATGGTCTGCAGACGGATAGCCTGACGCAGCGGACCATCCGCCGTCCGGGTGATGTGAACATCACCCATTTTTTCTTCCGTCATCCAGCGTCCGTCAATCCAGGCGGTCATTCCCTTATCGGTATCCTCATGAACCAAACAGAAACCGGCTCCGCCCCGAGAAGCATCCAGATATTCGTGTCCATCCGACAACCGCGACAGAGAAAGCAACCGTCCGTTCCGGGGAGAAAACACAGCCCGAACCAGATCGTTTTCCAGCACAAATTCGTCCGGCCGCGCCAGCCGTTGGCAACCGTCCGCCAGCACGCCGCCGCTCACCGGCAGATCGTCCTTGTCCTGTATGCCCAGTGTCCGATACCCGAAAGCCGGCACAGCGACATAGATCAATGCCTTTACATAAGAATGGCTCCAGTAATAGTTGAAACCGCTAGTCAGAATCTGATGGGGGATCTGTCTCCCTTTTTCGTCATAAAAGGCCAGCAACCCCACATCCCGAGGGCTCCAATCCCAAACGGTGATTTCTACCGTCTCTCTGCGTTCAAATGCAGATGGATTCCATAGAAAAAGGGTTCGGCCGCGGTTTGCCTGCCCCACAACCTGGGATACTTGGCCCCTTTCCACGCCTGAGCCGGCTCCGGCTCCCAACAGCAAAGGGTTGTCTTCTGCCGGATTGACGAAGCAGGACGTGTCCACCTTCTCTTCCAGAGCACGCAGCGCCCGCTGCCGCACTGTATTGGCCAAGGCATTTCCCTTCTGCAGGCAGCCCAACGCATACTCCCGGCTCTCCCGCACACAGGAGCCAGTGAGGATATCATGAAACTGCTGGAATAGGAGCTTTTCCCAGCCGCTGCCGACGGCGTGCCGGTCATACCCGCCGCCCGTCAGCCGGGCCAGCGCCCCGGCGCATTCAGCCTGCTGCAGCATCCGCTCCGTCCGGCGAGCAGCGGACTTGATCCGGGTCTGACTGGTATAGCAGCCGGTATAAACAGGATTGCGCTCGCCGCACAGAGTGGGAATTCCGCTGCCCTCCCGGTCAAGAATTTCATAGAATTCCCGCAGCGTACCGAATCGCAGCTGCGGATACAACGGCCAATTCATGCAATCCTGAATCCGCTCCAGATCCCGCCGGGTGGGGCCGCCGCCATGATCTCCCACACCATACAGCTTCAGCATGGTTTTCTGTCCGGAAGCCGCGCAGTCGGCTACCTTTCCCGTCAAAAAGCGATGATCCACGATAGCGCTGTAAAAAGCGGAATCCAGATAAGACAGCACCTGAGCGCCGGACGGGGAACGCCATCTGGAAATTGACGGTCCTGTCCAGCCACGGTTGAAATAGTAATACCGAATTCCCGCATGAGCCAGGATCTCCGGAATATGGAGGGAGTGACCAAAGGTATCCGGTTCGAAGTCGATGCACAGGTCATCTTCCCTGATCGGCAGCAGCCGGGAAAGATATCGCTTGGCATATAGAATCTGGCGCACCTGGCTTTCGGTACCGGGCATATTTTTATCCGCTTCCACCCAGGTGGAAGCGGTGACCTCCAGCCGGCCCTCCTGCACACGGCGGCGCAGTTCGTCCAGCAAAGACGGCGGGCCGAATTCCTCGGCAATCCGATAGACCGACGCCTGTGATTGGCTGAACTTGAAATCCGGATATTCCCGCATCAGGTTCAGCACGGTGGATAAGGTATCCAGCACCACCTGCACCGTTTCGTCATAACCCCAGGTCCAATTCATATCCATGTGGGCATGACCGACACAGACAACCCGGTAATCCTTGGCCGGTACACCAATTTTCAGCGCTTCCCGCTCCATGAGCAGACAATCCTCCCGGGAAACATATCCGTTCGCCCGGTATCTGTCCGCCGCTTCCCGCACAATCGGCAGCATAGCCGCGTCATAGCATCCATTCTCCAGCTGCGAAATCTCCGTCAGAAACTGCATCTGTGCAAAAAGACGGGACTGCCAGTAAAGAGGCCGCTCATCGATATACGTCGGATAAGGCGAAGTAAAACTGTTGCCCGATGACGGCTCCAGCCGATGAAGCGCGGCGGCCAGCTGACTCATGAAAGATTCCTCCCTATTGTTTCTCCGCTGAAGCCGTATCCCAGCAATAGGCTTTCCAGCGGCGCATTCCCGCGGCACAGCAGATCAGCCCCGCCAAGGCCATCAGCGACCAAGATAAAATCGTCATCTGCCATCCGCACCGTTCCGCCAAAGCCGCGATGCCATATGAGGAGAGAGCGCTGCCAAGGTGGGTGCAGGTGTTCAGCGTCCCCGATACGGTGGAAGCACGGCCGAAACGCGCCAGACGCGCCGGCACCATACAAATCAGCAGCAGATTCACACCATTGGAACAGGCCGTCACCACCGCTGACAACAGCACCGCCGCCAGCGGCCCGCTGACAGGCAAAAGCCCCAGAATCAGCGCCGCCAAAGCGCTGCCGCCGAACAGTAAAGCCGAGAATACCAGCTCATTGCGCAGCCAACGGCGGTAAATAATCGAAACCAGCCAATAGCTGACAATGTTAAACAGCGGCAAAACCACCGAGCCGAAAATGGACAGAGAGGTGTTCAGGCCGAAGGTATCCACCAAATAGGTGGGAACCCAGGTAATCACGCCATCCCGCAGGGCACCCTGGAAGACGATGGCCAGCATGATGCAGATCAGCTCCGCTGAGAGAAGCAGTTTCCAGGCCGAGCCCTTTTCGGCGTCCCGATGGATCGCCCTCTCTACAGGAACGGTGACAGCCAGCCGTTCCAACCGGGGAAGCCATAGGTTCCAGATCACTGCCACCGCTGCCGTCAGCAGCGCTGAAAAATAGAACACATACCGCCAGCTGCCCAACAGGATTCCCAGCGGCGCGATCAGATAAATCGCCATAGACGCCGCCATGCTGGCGATGGACACCTGCACCGATACCCGCTGGAAATCCCCTATTTGCAGCAGGTTGGTGAGAATCTTCACCATCGGCGGCCAGATCATGGCCAAAGCCAGACCGTTGCAGCCCCAAATCACCACCATCAAAGCTGTAGAATGAACCAGAGGCATCACCATATTGGTGAGAGCGCCGAGGAGCAGGCCGGAGGTAATCATCCGGCGGGGGTTCAACCGATCTCCCAGCACACCGCTGAGCAGCTGCCCGGAGCAGTAGGTAATCTGCTGGATCATCACCACCAATGAAACGGCAGTTTTCGTCGTGTTTTCCGACAGCACAATTTCCGCTACCACAGTGGAAAAGGTGAGACGCGCCATATAGTTGGAAAAATATACCGCGCTGCAGAGCAGCGACAAAAGCCGTATGGAGGATCTGGCCGTTAGCTTGGTTTCATTCATGGAAACGCTCTTCCTTATCTCTGGCAATAGGGCGGCTTGACGCCCTCGTCCTCATGATGCCGCCGGCATGCCGCACAATGGCCGTGATTCTCACATTCTGTGGAAGGACATGGACAATCAGCGGCGGGATAGACGCAGCGGTGGGCTTCCTCCACAAACGCTTTTACCAGACGATGCTCTCCGTCAAAGAAATGATCAGAGGGGCAGAGAATATAACCGCCGCCCGCTCCGGCTTCTTCAAAGCACCGGCGAACTGCTTTGCGGGTCTCCTCTTCCGAACAGCCCATAAAATAGTGGCCCTGGTCAAAGCCGCCGATCATGCACACCTTGTCTCCGATCCGGCGTTTCGCTTCAGCAAGATTCACATCGGCGCCCATGGCCGGCGGTGTAAAGGTTTCCAATGCGTCAGGGCCCATTCCCGCCAGATCCTCCAGAATCGGCATCATGCCGCCACAGGTGTGATAGGTCACCCGCTGGCCACATTCATGAAGCAGCTGGATCAGCGGCTGGTCGAAGGGGATGACAAACTCCCTCAGCATAGCCGGAGATATCACGGTGGAGGATGCATCCCCGCCGCCCAATTCGATCAGATCGTACCGCGCCCCCTCAAGAGAGCGGATATACTCCTTTTTCCCTTCCTGGAGCACACTGCAGGCGTATTTCACCCATTCCGGATCGTCGAAGCTTTCCAGTATCAGCTCCTGGATGCCGAATAGACAGGCCAAGTCTTGAAAACAGCCCGGCTGCCCGAAAGGAGGAAAGCTGATCACCGAGCCGCGCACCAGCGCTTCCTCCCCAACCTCATCGGCGATACGGTTGATGGCTTCTTTATCGCAGCGATAGCGTGGAGCGTAGCGTTCAATCAGCTCCATATCCCGCTTGTCTTTAAGCAGATGCTCCTTCACCCAGGAAGTAAACCGGTTTTCCTGCAAAACAGTGGTTAACTTTCTTTTTGGAGTGTGGATCGTATAACGAAAGGTGCGGTATTGCGGGTCGGAAAGTTCTTCCACTTCAATCCGCCAATCCGGTGTGCATACCAGCCCCTTCACCGGCTCCCGATATTCCCCCGCACCTTGGTTAATGTAAAACGCCCGGGGCCATACGATGGGGTCGAAGCCCATGGCTTTATGATAGGCCAACGGCTCCATGCCGTTTTCGTATTTTTCCAGATAATAGGGCATCAAATGATGGGTGGTGACCGGAAGACGGTCGGTAGGCCGGTGCTCCAGGGCGGCAATCAGCCGCTGTTTTGACGTCATATTCATAAAGCCTGCGCTCCTTTATTCAAAGCGGCCGAATTCCCGCCCTGCCTCATACAAGGCCCACATATTTTCCAAGGGGGTACCCGGCGGGATATCATTGCCCTCCCGGAAGACAAAATGTTTGGACAGGGATTTTACGGATTCAATGATCCTTCGAGAAGCGGTCCGGACCTCTTCCGGCGTCCCCCGCAGCACCAGTTCCGCCGGCACACCGCCCTGAATCACCGTTCCCGGACGCAGCTGCCGGATCAGCGCCGCATGATCCACAGGAAAGCCGGTGTCAAAGGTGCCTATGTTCAGTTCCTGCTGGATCAGCGGATAATGCCGCGTCGCGTTGCCGCACAGGTGACAGAAGCCCGGCTCCTCCCCTGTACTCAGCGCCTCCCGCAGCCGTTTGTGATAGGGCAGCACAAATTCCTGATACATCTCGGTACCAATCAGCTGGATGCTGTCATCGGCAAAGCCGAAATAGGGCGATACCGCCGGTTCTCCCGCATATCGCCGCCAAGCCTTGAGGCGCTGTATGGTGGCCTCTGTAAGGTAATCCATCAGCTGATGAAAATAATCCGGGGATTCCAGCATATCGATGCAGATCTGGGCGGCACCCCTCAGCTCACAGGCCAGGGTAAACATACCATCCGTCCATAGAAAGGGCAGCCCGATATGACTGACCGGCAAGCCATCCACCTCAGCATTCTGAGCCAGGACGGTAAAACGCTCGTGAAAACGGCGAACCGTGGCCATGAAGCCGCCGAAGGGATCCGGAATCCCTTTTTCAAACAACTCGTTTTTGTTGTCATCCCCCAGAAAGGGCAGGGTATAGGGCACCTCGTTCTCGGGAAAGGCAACTTCCGCACCCAGCCACGCCGCCTCGTAATAATTCTGGAAGTCCAGATTGACGTTCCAGCCTCCCTCCGGCGGCCCCATTTCATGATCCCCCGGGATCCTTGTACGATAGTAAGGCTCAAAACCGCACTGCAGCTGAAACATGATGTCGGGATCCTGGCTGTATTCCCGGAAAGTAATCCCTTTGGGATTCGTGGCGGGATTCAGAACGTAGTACCGATCGGACACACCCACGATGACTGGCATACGGATGGGATAACCGTTGCGGAACCCATCCCATACCTCCCGAACCTCTTGATTATGCGCCTGATAATCCATAATTACTCCTTATGCGGCGGTATATGCTTATCATTCCGCTGGAAGACCGGATAGGAGCGGACGGGGAAATAGACGGTATAGGTTTCCTTCCCGATCTGATACAACGGTTTAAAATAAAAGCCGCTCGGCTGATTAAAGGTACGGTAGCTTTGGGTCCATAGAGACCAGACCCGTTCATTAGCCGGCTTCAGGAATTCCTCTGGATGCTCTGGATTTCCAAAAAGCATCCGTTCCTCTCCAACCAAGCCCGCCAGCACCACCGGACCGTCCAAAACCGCCACCGTCTCCGGTTCGTCCGGCC
>ENA-UOJE01000233-UOJE01000233.1-human-gut-metagenome-genome-assembly--contig:-C23-NODE-233-length-67926-cov-8.735498_pt1 | contig 67926 bp, 66 predicted proteins | sample MGYA00242341_ERZ723888 | MGnify/ENA metagenome assembly ERZ723888 | reverse complement strand
ACAGCCCCCAAAGGGAGGATATCGGATTATTTCGGCTGTGTCCTCGCGTTTGCCTGTAGGCAACCGCCCCACTTTTGTGGACTGTTGAGAACAGCCCCCAAAGGGAGGATATCGGATTATTTCGGCTGTGTCCTCGCGTTTGCCTGTAGGCAACCGCCCCACTTTTGTGGACTGTTGAGAACAGCCCCCAAAGTGGGGATATAGGATTATTTCAGCTGTGTTCCTGCGTTTGTAATAGATTGATTCTAAATCATAGAGATTTTGTCGGTTTGGAGGATAACAGGATGCAAATGTTTCGGGTGGCGCTGCTGCAGATGGTTTCCGGCCAATCGCCGGAAGAAAACCGGCAGAAGGGATTGAGCTTCTGCCGGCAGGCCAAGGAGATGGGAGCAGACCTGGCGCTTTTTCCGGAAATGTGGAGCACCGGCTACACCATGGGCACTTCCGCTGAAGAGATGCGGCGGCTGGCCATAGATAAAGACAGCGCTTTTGTCCGCTCCTTTCAGCAAGCAGCGCGGGAACTGGATATGGCAGTGGGGATAACCTATTTGGAGCAATATGATCCTCTGCCTAGAAATAGCCTTACGGTATTTGACCGGTTCGGAGAAGCGGTGCTGACCTATGCCAAGGTTCACACCTGCGACTTTGACGTGGAGCGGAACCTCACGCCGGGAGAAGATTTCTATACGGGGAATCTCCGCACCAAGACGGGAGAAGTAAAAATCGGTGCGATGATATGCTATGACCGGGAATTCCCAGAAAGCGCCAGAATTTTGATGCTGAAGGGTGCGGAGGTTATACTGGTGCCTAATGCCTGCCCTATGGAGATCAACCGGCTTTCCCAGCTGCGGGCCAGGGCATTTGAAAACATGGTGGGCATCGCCACCGCCAACTACGCTTATGGGCAGCCGGACTGCAATGGCCATTCCACTGCTTTTGACGGCATAGCGTATGGAGAAATCCGGCCCGGCGCGGTGGAGGCCCGGGATACTCTGATTGTAGAGGCGGGGGAGGAAGAAGGGATTTATCTGGCTTCCTTTCCTATGGATAAAATCCGGGCCTACAGGCGGAGTGAAATTCATGGAAATGCCTACCGTCATCCCAGAAAATACCACCTGTTGACATCTGAAAAAATTGAAGAACCGTTTATACGGGAAGACTACCGAAAATGATTGTCCGGATAAAAGAAAGGAAGCCATCCATATGTCGAAAACCATAGCCGCCATCGCCACCCCCGCCGCACCGGCAGGTTTGGGAGTGATACGGATATCCGGCAGAGAAGCGCTGACGGTTGCCGGGAGGATCTTCAGACCGGCAGCTAAAAATAAAGAGCTGGAAAGTATCCCGGGATATACTGCTTTATATGGCCATGTATATGATGAAGAAGGAGACATCGACGACTGTGTGGCCCTGGTGTTTCGGGCGCCCCATAGCTATACCGGGGAGAATGTGGTGGAGCTGTCCTGTCATGGAGGATTGTATCTGCTGCGGCGGGTGCTGCGGGCGGTAATAGCCGCCGGTGCCGCGCCGGCAGCGGCAGGGGAGTTTACCCGACGGGCGTTTGTAAATGGTAAAATGGATCTTACCGGGGCGGAGGCGGTAATGGAGCTGATTGCCGCCCAGGGAGATCTGGCCGCCCGAACAGCGCTGGCCGCCCGGGAAGGGCTTCTCTATCGGCGGCTGGAAGGGGTGAAGGATCGGCTGTTGGGACTGGCGGCGGGATATGCGGCTTATGTGGATTATCCCGACGAAGATATTCCCGAGCTGGAGCCGGAGGCCATGGCGGCGGATTTGCGGAAGGCGGAACAGGAACTGACCGCGCTGCTGGAAACCTTCGATGCGGGGCGGATGCTGCGGGAGGGAGTGGATACCGCCATCGTGGGCAGCCCTAATGTAGGAAAATCCACTCTGATGAACCTGCTGGCGGGATGCGAACGAAGCATTGTCACCTCCCTGCCGGGCACCACCCGGGATGTGGTGGAGGAGACCGTCCGGCTGGGCGATGTGGTGCTGCGGCTGTCGGATACCGCCGGTATTCGAGAAACAGAAGATTTGGTGGAGGGGATCGGCGTGCGGCGGTCCCGGGACCGGCTGGCTTCAGCGGCGTTGGTGCTGGCGGTGTTTGACGGTTCCCGGCCAATGACCGAGGACGACCGGGAAGTGGCCCGGTGTGCTGCCGCTGGCCCGGCTGTTGCCGTGGTGAACAAAGCCGATCTTCCGGTGGCGGCGGAGCTGGAGGAAATCCGACGCTTATTTCCGGAAACAGTGGTGATTTCCGCCGAGAAGGGAGAAGGACTGGAGGAGCTGAGTACGGCTGTGGCGAGAGTCACCGGAGTGGCGGGGCTCAACGCCGCCGAGCCGCTTCTGGCAACCGAGCGGCAGCGGGACTGCGCCGCTCGGGCTCTGGACTGTGTACTGGAGGCGCTGGGGGCGCTGGATGCGGGCATGGCTCTGGACGCGGCGGCAGTTTCTGTGGACGGCGCCATTACCGCGATATTGGAGTTGACTGGGGAACGCACCACCGATGCGGTGGTGGATCAGGTATTTGCCCGGTTTTGTGTGGGAAAATGAGGAGAACCATTCATGATAAAACACAAGGCGGCCGCAAATGGATTATGCGGCCGCCTTGTGTTTTATCATGAATGCCATCTCATCATCATATATACTAATAAGAGATAAGAAAATATGGAAAGGCTTACAAATGTGGCTAAAAAGAAAGAATACAATTTAGCTTACTATTGACAATGATGTGAATATATTTTACAATATAATTGATGATGCATCGTCAAAAAATATAAAGGAAGTGTGAATATTATGGCAAACAGAAAACGTTTATTCGTTTCCGGCCTCTGTGTCCTGGCATTGTCGTCCCTTTGCGCTGTCACCGCTTTGGCTTATGATCCCTGCCAAAATATTTCTTACACTAAAGCAGAGCTTGCGAACCAAGGTATTACTCTGCCGAAGCCGGACGCCGGGGACGCAGACTATGCTCCAGGTACTGCTCCCTATGTGCCAAACGTGGATAACTATTACGAATTCGGCGGTTCAGCGGATTTCTGGGAATCCCGGGTGGCCACGGTGAGCAGCAAGCCCACCAACGGTGCGTATTGCTACCGGTATTACTTCCCCTCTAATAACTTTTACCTTTACACTACCTGTAAGAATTCCAACGATAATGTCACATCCGTCAAGACTAAGATGGCGCCGGGACACGCTTATGCTATTGCTACCGCCTCGTTAAAAGGGCAGGAAGTACGGCTGACGGCGGCGCGAGAGTACTGGCTGGATCCTAAAACCGGAGTGCGGGGGTATTTTGTTCCTTGACCCCTTACAGCGGTATATAAGGCTGCGGCGGCCCGCCGATAAGCGGCATTCACCAATTGGTCTCCGGAGGCGGGCCGCCTCCTCTAAAATTGACTGGGATAGGGCGTGTTCAAGATACGATGAAGATGGAAAATAAAATTCTGCTGAGCAATCGGTATATGTATCTGTCCGGCGGAGTTATGGTCATTTTCATGTTTGTTAGCTTCGCCATCTTTTCAGATTATTTCAATGTCCTTTTTTTTACTGACCCGGGCCCCTGGGGCAGCATAGAGAAATTAATGGAGATGTGGTTCAGCTTGGAGGATTACATGGTGGAGGGGTATTCTCTGATGCAGATGATCGCTCCGCTGTTTCCCATACTGGCAATTCTGCCCTTTTTCCAGGAAAAGGAAATGCTTCCTCTCTCCTTGCATCGGACGCAACGGCCCGCCCGCTTTGTCTGGCGGAAAATTTTGAAATACTGCTTTTGGACCTCCCTGTTCCTCTATGGCGTGTCGCTGCTCTATCAGGTTTTCGGCCTGGCTTTTGTGAAAGTTCCACGCCATGCCGGTGTTCCCCGGGAGCTGTTCAACGAGATTTTGGGCAAGGATTTCTATAGCAACCATATGTTTGTGTATTTTATGCTGGAGAGTTTCGTCAAGTTCTTTGTGTTCGGCTTTGCCTATGCCCTGTTCGCCATGTCCCTGAGCTTTCTTCTGAAGAAGCGCTACCAGCTTGTCCTGGTGCCGCTGCTTTACTTCGACGGACTCTCTATTATTGTCTCCTTGTTCAACCGGTTTGATGGCATTAACCTTTTCTTTTTGGCGCCAAACTATGTGGTGATGAGCAACGCAGCCCCCTCCATGGGCACTTGGACGGTGTTTATGCCTTTGGTTCCGGTGGTGCTGTTCTCGGTGCTTGTGATCCGGCATAAACTGAAAAACGGGGATGATCCCACCGATGTCTAAGATTTTTTCCCGTCGGCGGCTGGTGACGGTCATTCTGCTGACGGTGGTATTTTATATTTGTATGGCCACCAGCTTTGATCCCTCGGACCGCTACAGCCATATGCAGAATCCACTTGTAACCCTGCTGATCTATCTGTTATATGTGACTGCTTTTTGTACAATCGATATCCGTGATTGCATGATTTTATCCCGGTTTTCCGACCCACAGGCGGCGATACGTTATTATATAGGAAAAACCGCCGGGTATGTCAGCGCCTGCTTTGCTGTGGATTTTGTTGTCATGGCGCTGCTTAGCCTGTTGCTGAGAGACCGCAGCAGCCTGATACAGTATCTTTCCTATTTTGTTTTCACTTGGGTCAGCCTGCTGTATTTAATATCGTTGTATTATATTCTAAGCGGATTGTTCTCTCATCTATGGGCAAAAATCATTGTTTACAGCGGTATTATCGCCTCCTTCGGGTTCAATTTCGCGGGCTTTTATGTTGTCGATCTTCTTTTTTACAATATGACGAATGGCTACACCCTTTTCACCTTTTTGCTACAGCTGACGGTGACAGCCGCCTATTGGTTTTTGGCTTATTGCCTTTATGCCATACGGCGTACGAAGTGGGAATGGATATGAAAAAGATCGTGTATGGGAGTCTGCTGGCCGTATTCGTTTATTTTACGGCCAAATGCCTGCCGCTGAGCGGTGGTCCTTGGGGGTTGTCCGATTATTTCAATATCTTTTTCTGCAATGAGGAGAGCTATCCGCAGTACGGCTTTTCTCCTACCGTCCTGATCAATCAGTTGTTTTTTTTCATTGTGCTGTTGTTGTATATCGTATATATCCTGCAGCAGCTTTTTTTGTACGGCGGTAGCTACCGCAGCTTGTGCATTTGCCGATATTCCTCCATCTCCCGTTACTGTAGGGCGCTCTTCCGAACTCTGTTAAAGCGGGCCGCTGTTTATCTGGCCTTCTTGTTTCTTTTGATCATTGTTATGATTTTGGCGGCCAACCGGGACGTGGGAATTCTTCTGCGGACCTTTCAAGGCCCAGGGATTTTACTGTTGCTGGTGCAGTATGGGAAGCTGCTGGCGATAGGATACTGCATAGGATACATCTGCAGTTACGCCTTTTTTCAAGTGAGGCAGGAAGCGGTAATGTGCATAGGGGTTGCCCTGGTGTTTTTACCCATAGCCGCGGATAAGCTGATGAAGTGGCATCTCATCAGTTTTGCCGGTGTTTGGCAGCAAATGTGGTGGATATTACCGCCTTTTCTGGCCTGTTTGCTTATTTGGGCGCTTCTGCAAAACCTATATCGAAAACTGGAATACTATTGACGAGGAGGCTGGTCGTATATGGATGCATATATTGAAGTCAGAAATGTCTCCAAGCGATATAAGGATTATACCGTACTAGAGGACGTTTCCTACAGTTTTGAAAGAGGCGGACGTTATGCCATCACAGGGGAAAATGGCTCTGGAAAAAGCGTTTTCCTTAAGTTGCTGACAGGATATGCCAAACCCACCAGCGGTGAGGTGGCAGTCAACGGGCATATCCTCCGGAAGGATATCGATTTTATCCAGAACGCGGGAATCATTATTAATGCGCCGGAGTTCATTCCCAGCTTGTCCGGTATGGATAATCTGCTGTATTTGGCCGAGATTCGGAATAAGATCGGCAGGAAGGAAATTCTTCAAACTTTGGATAAGCTAGAACTGACAGAGGCGAGGGATAAAAAGGTCAAGACCTATTCCCAAGGGATGAAGCAGAGACTTCGCCTCGCCCAGGCACTAATGGAAGACCCGGAAACTTTGATTTTGGATGAGCCGCTTAACGCTATCGACCGCAGGGGTCTGGACGCTATCCGACAGCTTCTTAATGAATATAACCGTAAGGGAACCACTTTGATTTTTACCAGCCATTACAGCGCAGATATCGAGAAGATGGCCGATGTCATACTGGAGATTGCAGACGGCCGTCTGCAGCCGGAATCCGGCCGCGACCCGACTGTTGCTCTATCCTGAGCGGATACGGTGGTAATAAACGTTTAAAGCCAGGAGCCGCAGATTCTTCTGCGGCTCCGGGCTTTAAACGTTTCTTCTAGGATTATGATCATTCACGGAATATATACCTTCCGGAAATCGCCGCGGAAGATGTGGGCGGGCTGAACCGCCGTTTAATCAGTGAGCCAAGAAGGGCATAGACAACCGCGGCGGAGGGAACAAAGAGCAGGTTCAGCAGGATCTGCGAACCTATGCTCATTAGCTCCTGCAAGGTTGGGCGATAGGATGCCAGGTACAAAAGAATCGTGTAAAATGCACTGGGAAACAGCAATACAAAAGCCATTCCAATCACGAAGATATGAAGGGGGCGCTTGAACAACCGAAATAGAGGACGATAGAGGGCAAGGGCAAGCAACATCGGTATAGACTGGATAAGCCCAGAGATCACCGGAGAGGTAGAGAGGCGCGGCGGCAGGATGGCGGCGGGAAAAAGCAGAGGGGGAATCCACTGGATAAGGATCATTCCCAAGGGATAGGCGATGAGGAGCGGAAGCAGGCGCGGAAAGGAGAAACGGCAGGAGAGCCATGTCCAAAAGCCAAGTCCCATACCTGTGATGATCATCGATAGATAGGGGAGAGCGTTGGTTACCAAAAGATGAGAGGAACGAGGTTGAAGATAACGGGAACGTACGATACATTCTCTGAGAAAAAGACAGATGTCCGGCAGCAGTACCAGAAGCAGGATGGAACCTGTCAGAAGCAGGGAATACTCACGATATTTCTTGTCGTTTTTCATCGGTGAATCTCCTTATTTTTAAATACATATCCGCCGGGACACAGTGGATTGAAAGTGGGTTCCGGCGGCAGCAAACGATTCAGCAGCCACTGGATCAGCAGAAAGAAAGGGATTGAGAACAGTACTGCCGTGATTGGAAAACTGAATACAAAAAGTATATTATGAAAATGTAAATACGTTTCGGATATAGTACGGAAGTCGGTAATCGCAGAAATCAGGAATGACAAACCCAAGCCGACTGCGCCTATCATGGTCGGCCGTTTGATTAGCCGTGCACCCAACCAGCAGAAAAAGACCAGCAGGATTCCTGACAGCAGTTCCCTTATGTAAAAAGCATGCATCTGGAGAATGATCAAGGGGGATTGCCGGTACAGCCAGCATTCGAAGCACCCATTGAGCAGACAGCTGAGTATGAGAAAGGGGATTCCCTGCCAGAAGCCGTGTTCCAGGGCTAACAGAACCAGCATAGCCAAACCCAGAGCGGTAAAAAGTTGCTTAAGCAATAAGAATCCCCGGAGAGATAAGAAGGTGCTTGGATCCGAGCCATCCGGACGGAGAACAATCGTATGGACGTTGTAGAGACTTTTTTCCTGCAAAAGCCGGCAGACCAGGGGCAGTAGTACCAAAAACAGCAGACTGCCGGTCAACAAAATCAGCCAGCGAGTACGGCGCAGACCGATTGTCGTCATAAAGCTCCTCCTTGTAAGCGAAAAATGGGGCATGATTACGGACGGTAAATTGATGAAATATTATACCAAATTTATATTCACTCATGTTGACTGGCGATAATGATAGTGACGATTTTTCTCCGGTTTTATCGCCGGCTCCGGATAAAAGCGGCGGGTGAAGCGGTCTAGGAAGAGGTAGAAGAGAAAGATTACCACCGCCTCACCAATAGGGCGGAAAAGGCGGTAATAGAGCATGATAAAATGATGGCCGCTGGGAACAAGATACTCCAGATACGGGGTAAGCCAGGGAATATGGAGGAGGATTCCAAACAGCAGCACAAAAGTGAGAAACAGCATGGGGTGCCGGATTTTCTCCCCCAGCCAGCAGAAAAACACGGCACTGAAAACCGATGCCATAACCATGACAAGATCAAGATCGATGAAGGGGCGGGAAAACAGGGTGCGAAAAAAGAATCCCAGATCGCGGAAAAGGAAGGCGACCATAGCCGGAAGCCAAAGAATCAGCAGAGGCAGGGCAGCCAGAGGACCGAATCGCCTGCCCGTATGCAGCAGCAAGCCCAGAATAAGAGCATGGACAAAGGAAGCCGCCAGGATATGAGGCCGGGGAACAGCGGGAATTTGCTGAATGCGGAAAAAATCGTCTTCACAGATGTCCTTGGGAAAGTGATCCCGGAGATAAATCAGTGCGGCGAAAAGCAGCAGCAAGAGGATTCCTGCCCCCAGCAGGCATAGGTATTCCATCCCTCTTTTTTTGGACATCTTCACATATTTCCCTTCTTTCCCTATCTTCTCCTTTTTATTATAACAAAAGGAGAAGATGGCTGCCACATTTTTACGGAAATATCAGCCGATAAATGCTGCGGGGAAAAAATTGTGGAAAACGAATAGAGGCAATCTGCCGGGAACGCGGACGATGTTGGAGAAAAAGCGGACGATTTTCTCCAAACCTCTTGCAATTTGAATGAGAATCCTGTAACATGATATTCGTCGCTTTAAACCGCAACGGTTTAAAGCAATAAAGTGTAGAGGGGTTCTTTATGTCGAGAGAAACCGTGATCTGGATCACCATCGGCGTATACATAGTCTTTATGCTGATCGTGGGTCTGGTAAGCAGCCGCAGCGCCAGGAATATATCCGAATTTACTGTGGGCGGCCGCAATGCCGGGGCCTGGATGTCGGCTTTGTCCTACGGCACCGCCTACTTTTCCGCGGTTATGTTCATCGGCTATGCCGGCAGCACTGGCTGGAAATACGGGATTTGGGGTGTGCTGCCGGGTATCGGCAACGCGATTTTCGGTTCCCTTTTGGCCTGGATCGTTTTGGCCAAGCGCACTCGGGAAACCACCCGGCGGCTGGAAATCAAGTCTATGCCGCAATTTTTTGAAAAGCGGTTCGGCAGTTCGGTGATGAAGCTGTTCTGCGTCATCGTGATTTTCGTATTTTTGCTGCCCTATTCCGCATCAGTGTATAAGGGACTCACCAGTGTGTGCGCGGTGCTGCTGAAGGTGGATGAGCAGGTATGCATGATCGTCATCGCCGCCGCCGCCACCTTGGTGGTCATTTTAGGCGGCTATGTGGCGACCCTGAAGGCAGATTTCGTTCAGGGCTTAATCATGCTCTTCGGTGTGGCGGCTTTGATCGTGGCGGTGGTCCGCTGTGAGCAGGTGGGTGGCCTCTCGGCCGGTTTGCAGGCCATCGGGGAGAAAACTCGGGAATTGAACCTTACCCCCATGGATCACGCCGGGCTGTGGGCCACGGTGCTGATGACCTCCTTCGGGACCTGGGGACTGCCGCAGATGATTCACAAATATTACGGTATTCGGGATGACCGGGAGGTACGTCGGGGTACGGTGATCTCCACCGTATTTGCCCTGGTGGTGGCCGGCGGCGGCTATTTCATCGGCTCCCTGTCCCGGCTGTTTTACAGCGATCTGAATCAGCTGCCGGGCAGCGGCGCGGGGCAAAAAGATTATCTGGTGCCCAATATGCTGGCGGATGCGGGTCTGCCCACCGTGCTGGTGGGGCTGGTACTGGTGCTGCTGATCGCAGCGTCGGTGTCCACGCTGTCCTCCATTACCATCACCGCTTCCTCCACTTTAACCATGGATTTTATCCGTCCCAAGCTGCGGCCCAAAATGGATGAGATGCGGGCGGCAGTGGTCACCAAGGTGGTCTGCTTTGTTTTTATTCTGCTGTCTTATCTTATCGCCAACACCAACACGCCCATTCTGGATATGATGTCCTATTCCTGGGGGGTCATATCTGGCAGCTTCCTGGCGCCCTATCTTCTGTCCCTTTATTGGAAGGGGCTTAATCGATGCGGCGCCTGGGCCGGGGTGCTGGGCGGATTCCTGGTGGCGCTGCCGCCGGTGGTATGCAAGCTGTTTTTCCCGGCCGCGGCGCTGCCCGGTCTCGGGAAGATCATCGACCTGGGACCCCATTTCGCCTGCGCAGCGATGCTGCTGTCCCTGCTGCTCTGCTGGGCGGGCAGTCTGCTGGCTCGGGGCGCCGGCTGGGCCTGCGGAGCGGCAAATCCCGCTTTTTACCAGCGGGAAAAACCGGCGAAAGATGCAAATAATCTGTGAAAATCGGCGCAGCCGTCTTTACAATTGAACACAGGCAGGGTAGAATGGAAGAATACCGTTCTGCCCTTTCCCGTTTTATACGGTTAAATGACAGAATGGCGGAAGAAAGGGTTTGGTGGCAAGATGGCGGACAGAATTTGGAATCCCGAACGGGAATGTATGAAACGAACCGAGCTGGAGGCCTTGCAGCTGGAACAACTCAAGGCGCTGGTAGATTACTGTGACCGCAATGTGGAATTTTATCATAAACGGCTGTCTGAGGCCGGGGTAACGGCGGAGAAGATCAAAACCCTGTCGGATATCCAGTACATACCATACACCACTAAAACCGACCTGCGGGATACCTATCCTTTCGGCATGTTCAGCGTGCCGATGAAAAAACTGGTGCGCCTTCATGCTTCTTCCGGCACTACGGGCAATCCCACTGTGGTGGGCTATACCCGGGAGGATCTGGACAACTGGGCCGAGCAGGTGGCGCGCTTGGTGACCGCCGCCGGTGCCACGGATGAAAGCGTGGTGCAGATTTGCTTCGGCTACGGCATGTTCACCGGCGCTCTGGGGCTGCATTACGGACTGGAGCGCATCGGCGCCACGGTGGTTCCCACCTCCTCCGGCAACACGGAAAAGCAGCTGAAGTTTATGCGGGATTTCGGCACCGATACTATCGTCGCCACCCCTTCCTACTGTCTCTATCTGGCGGAATCCGCCCGGGAGATGGCCGGGGAGTTTCCACTGGATCGGTATAAGCTGCGGCTGGGCCTGCTGGGCAGTGAGGGCTGTACCCCGGAGATGCGGGAGCAGATCGAGCAGCGGTGGGGCGGCAGCTTCTTTGCCACCGACAACTATGGGATGTCGGAGCTCAACGGTCCGGGGATGTCCGGTGAATGCCGGGAGCGCTGCGGCCTGCACATCAACGAAGATCATTTCCTCTGTGAGATCATCGATTCCAAAACCGGTGAGGTGCTGGAACCGGGTTCCACCGGCGAATTGGTGGTGACCAACCTCACCAAGCGGGGACTGCCTATGCTCCGCTACCGCACCAAGGATATTACCAAAATCGATTACGAACCCTGCGCCTGCGGCCGGACCACGGCTCGGATGCATAAGATTATCGGCCGCAGCGACGATATGCTGAAAATCCGTGGGGTCAATGTTTTCCCCACCCAGGTGGAAAGCGCCCTGATCGGGGTCAGCGAAATCGGTCCTCATTATCAGCTTGTGGTGCGCCGGGAGGGTTTTGCCGACACCCTGGAGGTGCGGGTGGAACTGATTGACGGCCATCTGCTGGAGAAATACGCCGAGCTGGAGGCCCTGCAGAAACGGATCCACGACCGGATCAAAGCGATTTTGGGCATAGAGATCCGGGTCAGCCTGGTGGAGCCCAAAAGCATTGAGCGGTTCACCGGCAAGGCTCAGCGGGTGGTGGACCTGCGCGGCAAATAAAATGGCAGTTCAGCGGCGCCGCCGCATTACCTTTGATATTCCCATGAAAGGAAGATTCTATGAAAACATTGTTGCTGGGCAACGAGGCGGTTGCCCGGGGCCTGTATGAGGCGGGGGTTACGGTTGTTTCCTCCTATCCCGGTACGCCGAGCACTGAGATCACCGAAAGTGTGGTGCAGTACGACAAGGATATTTATGCGGAGTGGGCTCCCAATGAAAAAGTGGCCTTTGAGGTGGCGTTTGGTGCGGCCACCGGCGGGGCCAGAAGCTTTTGCGCCATGAAGCATGTGGGCCTTAATGTGGCCGCCGATCCGTTGTATACCGCTTCTTACATAGGGGTCAACGGCGGCATGGTCTGTGCTGTGGCCGATGATCCAGGCATGCATTCCTCTCAGAATGAGCAGGATTCCCGGCATCACGCCATTGCGGCCAAGGTACCGATGCTGGAGCCCTGCGATTCCGCCGAGTGTCTGGCTTTTACCAAGCTGGGCTATGAGATGTCGGAGCAATTCGATACCCCGGTGCTGCTGCGGCTGTCCACCCGGATTTCCCACTCCCGTTCCTTGGTGGAATTGTCCGACCGGGTGGAAGTTCCTTTGAGGGAATACAAAAAAGACGTAATGAAAAACGTGATGATGCCTGGAATGGCGAAAATCCGCCATCCTTTGGTGGAGAAGCGGACCGAGGCGCTGCGGAAGTGGGCGGAGACCTCCGGCATCAACACGGTGGAATACAACGACAAGCGTATTGGTATTATTGCCGCCGGCACCGCTTATACCTACGCCAAGGAGGCGCTGGGGGAGCGGGCCAGCTTCCTCAAGCTGGGGATGGTGAATCCCCTGCCCATCCAGATGATCATTGATTTTGCCCGCAACGTGGGTCAGGTATATGTTATCGAGGAACTGGACGATATCATCGAGACCCACTGCCGCAAGCACGGCATTCCGGTAATCGGCAAGCTGCTCTTTTCCTCCTGCGGTGAGTTTTCCCAGGCGACCGTCCGGGAAGCGCTGATGGGTGAGGAGCGCAAACATGAACAGTTTGAGGGAACGATTCCCGCCCGGCCGCCGGTACTCTGTGCCGGCTGTCCGCACAGGGGGCTGTTTTATGCCCTGAAGAAATGCAAGGTGTATGTCAGCGGCGATATCGGCTGTTATACCCTGGGCGCCTCCGCTCCTTTGTCTGCTATTGATGTCTGCGTCTGCATGGGCGCGTCCATCAGCGGGCTCCACGGCTTCAACACTGCCCGGGGCAAAGAGCAGGCGGCCAAAGCGGTGGCGGTTATCGGCGACTCCACCTTTTGCCATTCCGGCGTCACCGGCCTGATGGATATCGCCTATAACCGGGGCATTTCCACGGTAATCGTGCTGGACAACTCCATTACCGGCATGACCGGTCACCAAAACAATCCGGCCAACGGTCTCACCATCAGCGGCGATCCCACCGTAGCGGTGGATCTGGAAGCTTTGGCCCACGCCTTGGGCATCCGCCGGGTGACGGTGGTAGATCCTTACGATGTGGACGGCTGCCGCAAGGCGGTGGAGACGGAACTTCAGGTGGAAGAACCTTCCTTGATCATTGCCCGCCGGCCCTGCGCTTTGCTTAAGAGCGTCAAGCATGCTCCGGCTATGAAGGTGGACTTGGAGAAATGCACCGGCTGCAAGGCCTGTCTCCAGGTGGGCTGCCCGGCCCTGTCCCATATCCCCAACCCGAAAAACGGCCGCACCGCCGCGGTGATCGATCCCAACCAATGTGTGGGTTGCGAGATCTGTGCCAAGGCCTGTCGCTTCGACGCCATCAAAAAGGGGGAATGAGCCATGTCTGAATCTGTTAAGAACATTCTCATCGTGGGCGTGGGCGGCCAGGGTACCCTGCTGGCCTCCAAGCTCATGGGCAAAGTGTTTACCGACCAAGGATTCGACGTTAAGGTCAGCGAGGTCCACGGCATGTCCCAGAGAGGGGGCTCGGTGGTCACCTATGTCCGTTACGGCGACAAGGTATACTCCTCCGTTATCGAAAAAGGGGAAGCAGATATCATTCTGGCCTTCGAACAGCTGGAGGCCGCTCGCTGGCTTCCCTTCCTGAAACCCGGCGGCGTGCTGATTGCCAGCACCCAGCGGATTGATCCCATGCCGGTGATTATGGGGACTGCCAGCTATCCGGAGAGCATCCTTCCCTCCATTCAGGAGAAAGGCGTCCAGGTTATCGCTGTCGATGCGCTGGAAAAAGCCGTGGAGGCGGGTTCCCCTAAGGCCACCAACGTGGTGCTGCTGGGAGTGGCCGCCCGAGAACTGGGTCTGGATAAAAACCTATGGCTGGATGCTTTGCGGGTGACCGTGCCTCCTAAAACGGTGGCGATTAATGAAAAGGCCTTTGCTCTGGGATACGGAGAGTAATATTTCAAAAATATAAACAATTCTCAAATATCCCCCGAATCATTTTTTCTGTAAGGAGAGTGACCCCCATGCCCGTCCTGCAACCGGAGATAGAATGCGCTTCCCGCGACTATCTCCACGCCATCCAGTCTGCCCGGCTGATCCGAATGGTGAAAAACGCCTATGAGCATGTACCCTTTTACAAAAGGAAGCTGGACGAAATCGGTCTGAAGCCGGAGGATATCCACTCCATCGACGATGTGCGCAAGCTGCCCTTCACGGTGAAAACCGATCTGCGGGATAATTATCCTTTTGGTCTATTCGCCGTGCCGCAGAGCGAACTGGTGCGCATCCACGCTTCTTCCGGTACCACCGGTAAGCAGACGGTGGTAGGATACACCAAACACGATATCGACATCTGGGCGGAAGGAGCAGCCAGAGCCCTGGCCGCCGCCGGCGCTACAAAAGAAGACCGGATTCACGTTTCTTACGGTTATGGCCTGTTTACCGGCGGCCTGGGCCTCCATTACGGCGCGGAGTACATGGGCGCCACCGCCATTCCGGTTTCCTCCGGCAACACCAAGCGTCAGGTGCAGATTCTTCAGGATTTCGGTTCCAACTTCCTCTGCTGTACCCCCTCCTATGCCATGTTCATTGGCGAAACCGTCCGGGACATGGGCATCGATCCCAAGACCCTGCCTCTGCGGGGCGGTCTCTTTGGCGCGGAGCCCTGGACCGACAATATGCGCCGGGAAATCGAGCGGCTGCTGGATATCAAGGCCTACGACATCTACGGCCTGTCGGAAATTGCCGGACCAGGCGTGGCCTATGACTGCGAGATGCAGAACGGTTTGCACATCAACGAGGACAACTTCTATCCCGAGGTGATTGATCCGGATACCCTGGAGCCTCTGCCCGACGGAGAGTACGGTGAGCTGGTGTTCACCTGTATCGGCAAGGAAGCGCTGCCCTTGATCCGCTACCGGACCCGGGATATCTGCGCGATTACCCATGAGGTATGCGCCTGCGGCCGGACCACCGTACGCATGACCAAACCTAAGGGCCGCAGCGACGATATGCTCATTATCCGCGGCGTCAACGTTTTCCCCTCCCAGGTGGAGCATGTGCTGCTGGAACTGGGAATGGATCCCAATTATCTGATCCTGGTGGATCGGCAGAACAACCTGGACACCATGGAGGTGCAGGTGGAGATGAACGCGAAGCTTTTCTCCGACACGGTGCGGGATCTGGAAAGCACCGAGAAGAGGATTGAGGCGGCGCTGCAAAGCACCCTCAACGTCCACGCCCGGGTGCGGCTGATGGAGCCGGGCGCCCTGCCCCGCAGCGAAGGCAAGGCCAAACGGGTCATCGATAACCGCCGTCTGTAAAAATTTCCGTCTTGCCCTATTTTCGCGTGTGGTTCGCCGCCGTCTGTGTTATAATAGAAGCGGATTCCCGCGGCGCTTCTTTTCCAGAGGGCCCGCAACTGGTGGGTTCCCCTGCACCATTCACACCTAAGAAAGGATGATGGTCATGTTTATCAAGCAGCTTTCGCTTTTTGTGGAGAACAAATCCGGCCGACTGGCGGAGATCACCTCCATTATCGCGGGCGCCGGAATTGATATCCGCGCCCTCTCCATCGCTGATACCACCAATTTCGGGATTTTGCGGATCATTGTGGATAAGCCCGATGAAGCGGAACGGATCCTGCGGGAAGCGGGCCTCACCGTTTCCCTTACCAATGTCATTGCCATCGGTATTCCGGATGTTCCAGGCGGGTTCGCCCATGCGATGAAGGCTCTCTCCGATGCGGAAATCAGCGTGGAGTATATGTATGCTTTCATCTCCCGGGATGAAGGCCGTGCTTGTGTGATTTTGCGGGTGGAAGACAATGCCGGAGCTGTTAAGGCTCTGCAGGAAGGGAAAATAGAGATTCTTAGTGAGGAGAAAATCTATTCCCTTTGATGAAGAAGAAAAAGCGCTGCGGAATGGTGGTGTCCATTTCGCAGCGCTTTTTTGTTGTCTTTTCTGCCTTGCGGGATGCAAGGGGAGCGGCTATAATGGAGAAAAGCGGAAAGGGTGATAGAAAGGTGTCAATAGTGAGAGCCGCCCTGGTTGGGGCCTGGCATGTCCATTTCAATCAGTATGCAAAAGAGTTTTCCTCTCGGGAGGATTGCCGGATCACTGCTTTATGGGATGATGAACCCAGTCGGGGAAGTGCCTGTGCCGCGGAATACGGCTGCCCCTTCGAACCAGATTACGACAGGCTGTTGTCCCGGAACGATGTAGACGCTGTAATCGTCTGCAGTGCCACAAGCCAGCACCGGGAGCTGATTGAAGCGGCAGCCCGGGCGGGAAAACACATATATACTGAAAAAGTACTGGCTTTCACTCTGGAGGAAGCGCGATCCATAGCAGCGGTGGTGGAGAAGGCCGGAGTAAAATTCTGCATCTCCTATCCCTGGATGTGCCGGGACTTTGTGCAGGGTGGGAAGCGTCTGATAGACAGCGGTGCGCTGGGAGAGATCACCTATGTACGCATGCGCAACTGCCATAATGGAGCGGTTGCCGGCTGGCTGCCGGCGTATTTTTATGACCCGGTGCTTTGCGGCGGCGGGGCCATGATGGACCTGGGCGCCCATTCCATGTATTTGATGGATTATTTTCTGGGCTTGCCCGCGGCCGTGACCTCGATATTTACCAAGGTTACTGATAAGGCGGTGGAGGATAACGCCGTCACCCTGCTGGAATATGCCAATGGCGCTATCGGCAGCGCGGAGACGGGTTTTGTGTCCACAAACGATCCCTATTCCATTGAGATCGCCGGGACCAAAGGCGTATTTCTGTCCGGCGGGCCGGAAAACCGGACGCTGGTGAATCTGGATGGACAGTGGAAGGAGGCGGCTTTGCCGCCATCCCTGCCCAAGCCCATGGATCTGTGGGTGGACGGCATCCTTCAGGGAACGCCCATTCCGTCGGATATCCAGGCGGCGGTGCGGCTGTCGCAGCTGATGGAGGCCGCTTATCGTTCAGCGGCGGAAGGAAAACGGATTGCTCTCAGCAAGTGAGAAAGGGGAAACGGTATGGAATTTGAAGCATTGTATCAGGCGGCATTGGCAGTGACTGCTCCGCGAAAACTGTCGGCATATGCGGAGGCTGGAGCTGTGGGAGCGGCCATTCTAACTAAAGCAGGCCATGTTTACACCGGCGTCTGTATCGACAGCGCCTGTTCGGTGGGCTTCTGCGCGGAACACGCCGCAGCAGCGGCGATGCTGACCGCAGGGGAGCAGGAGATTGCGAAGGTGGTGGCGGTAGGATATCGGGGCAACGTCATGCCGCCCTGCGGCCGCTGCCGGGAATTTCTCAGCCAGCTGGCGGAAGGGAATATGGAGGCGGAGGTGCTGGTTCGGGAAGACACGGTACTCCGGCTGAGGGAACTGCTGCCTTACGACTGGAAAGAGGCGGAAGAAGAAGTCAAACGTACCTTTGGGACCCAAGAATAATGATCGGCCCCATCCGCTTCCATGGAATTCTGGAGAGGAGGCCTCTGGTGATTGGTTAAGAAATATACTGTTTTTTTATTCCTTATTCTGTCGTTTTCGATTGCCCTGTGTGGATGTACATCTCTATTCGAAACTAGAATAGAAGAGCTTGATGGATTTTCTGATTCGCTGAACGAAGCTATCAACAGGGAATACGGGATTACAATTCCGAACACTGCTGCGTTTGTTCATGGAAAAATGGATTTTGCTTTACGCGACCCTTCTGTCCAAATTGTTTTTCATATACCGGAAAATGAGTTGGCCGCAATGATGGATGAAGGGTGGAAGAAAGAAGAAAACGTAGAGGGCTATGTGGACGATGTTATGTCGGAAAGGGTTTTTTGGCGGCAGGGCGACAAGAGAGGCTGTAGGCTTTATGTAACGGCGCCCGTGGACGGGCAGGTTTCGGTCCTTCTTGACGGCGATAATCCCAGCCAAAATTGGCTTAAAGACTGATATTATCCATTGAAGAAGCCGTCCGAAGTGGAATGTCGGTTCCCACTTCGGACGGCTTGGCTATGATATCTGGCAGGTAATTCACGGGTTTTCCAGCTTCAACCGTGTCTTTTCCTCAAAGGAGGCTTGCTTGACGCTGCAGCGTTCATGGGTGCCGCGGCCAATGATTCCGCATTCGTCCCAAGCGGTAATCTGGAACAGAAAACGGCGGCCGTCGGTTTCGGTCAGGGTGGCTTCCGCCCATACCCGCATGCCTTCCGGAGTGGCGCTTTCGTGACTGATATTCAAATGAGTGCCCACGGTGGTGATTCCTTGAGGCAGGTGAGGCTGCACCAGCATCAGTGCGGCGTATTCCATCAGCGCAGCCATAAAGGGAGTTGCAAATACCCGGACCGTGCCGCTTTTTAAGCTGCAGGCCAGCCGATCACTTGTTACCGTCCATTCCTCCCGGTTCACAGCGCCGATAAGGGACTGCCAATCCATTGGTTCCATATTGAATCTTCCTTTCTCGAATGAATCGTATTTACGATATCGCAGGACGAAAGTAAAGTCAAGCTTCAACCGATGGAGACAAAGTTTTTCTCCATAAAATTTTCCGTACGCACTTTCTTTTTTCACATTTTTAGGATAGTATAAGGATAATCTGGATCATTTACAGCAGGCGGGCGCGGCATCTCCCGCCGGAATAAAGGAGGAATCCGCATGGATACTGGCGCCGAGGGGGCGGGGAGGAAGATCCTGATCGTAGACGATGAGGTGCGGATGCGCCGCGTCATCGCCGATTATCTGCGGATCAAGGGCTACGAAACAGCGGAGGCTGCGGATGGAGTGGAGGCTCTGGAAAAATTCTCCGCTGAGAACCCGGATCTGGTGCTGCTGGATGTGATGATGCCCCGGATGGACGGCTGGGAGGTCTGCCGCCGCATACGCGCCCGGTCCCGGGTGCCGGTGATTATGCTCACTGCCAAAGGGGAAGAAGAGGACGAGCTCCAGGGTTTTTCTCTGGGCGCGGACGAATATATCATGAAACCTTTCAGCTTAAAAATTCTGCTGGCGCGCATTGAGGCGGTTTTCCGACGGGGGCCGGTGACGGTTCAACCTGCTCCCAAGGAAGCGGCCGGGCTGGAAGTGGATACGGTGGGCCGGGAGGTGCGGGCGGACGGCCAGTCGATCGATCTCACTTATACGGAATTTGAGCTGTTGACTTATCTGATCAACAATGCAGGCATTGCGCTCTCTAGGGATAAAATTCTGGACAATGTCTGGCGCTATGATTACTACGGCGACGCCCGGACGGTGGATACCCACATCAAGAAGCTGCGCAGCAAGCTGGGGGCTTATGGGGAATGCATCAAGACCATCCGCGGGGTGGGGTATAAATATGAACCGTGAACCCGCCGCCGTGCCTGCGGCACAGACTACGTCCGGACATCGCCGCAAGCCCATGAGCGGTTCTATTGTCTGGAAGCTGTTCGGCAGCGTGGTGCTTTGTTTGTTTGTGCTGCTGCTGTTTAACCTGCTGCTGAACAACTATGTGCTGGTATCCTATTACCAGAATATCAAACAGAAATCATTGGAACAGACCTTTCAGGAATTGGATGGCCTTTACGCCGGGCAGGCGGAGAAGGTGGACGATTACCTCATGCAGCAGTATTACGACAAGAACATCAGCACCGGGGTGCTCAGCGGCACCGGCCGGCTGGAACTGTACGGCTGGGTCAGCAACCAGCGTCTGATCACCTCCCTGCTGACCGGTTCCATGGCGCAGGGAGACTATCTGGTGAAGATTATCGAGGACACGGAAAGCGGCAGCCGTTTCATTACATTATCCGGCCGTTTGACCAACGGAAGGCTGGTAGTGATGCGCACCCCGGTGGCCGCCATCGAGGAAAGCGTGGCCATCACCAATCAGTTCCTGATGATTTCCGGCGTGGTCACTCTGGTGATCAGTTTGGGGCTGAGTCTGCTAATCGCCCGCAGCTTTACCCGTCCCATCCGGGAGCTGTCCCGCGTGGCGGGCAGCATGGCCCGGCTGAATTTCAGTGACCGCTATACCGGTAAGGGGCGGGGAGAACTGGCGGATCTGGGCAACAGCATCAACTCCATGGCGGATTCTCTGGAGGGGACCATCTCCTCCCTGAAAACCGCCAATGTGCAGCTGGCGGGGGATGTGGAGCGGAAAACCCGGCAGGAGGAATCCCGCAAGGCTTTTATTTCCAATGTATCCCATGAACTGAAAACCCCGATTTCTCTGATCCAGACCTACGCGGAAGGACTGCGGGAGAATATCGCGGATGAGGAGAACCGGAGCTACTACTGTGAGGTTATCGAGGATGAAGCGCAGAAAATGTCCGAACTGCTGAAGAAGATGACGGCTCTGATGCAGCTGGAAGCGGGCGGGGATCAGCTGGTTATCAAACGCTTCGATGTGGCGGGGCTGATCCGCAGCCTGATTCTCAAGAACCGGCCTCGGTTTGAACAAGCGGAAGCCAGGGTGGTTCCGCCGCCGGACCAGCCGGTATATGTTTGGGCTGACGCTTACCTTATGGAAAATGTCCTCCAAAACTATTTGTCCAATGCGATCAACCATGTGGATAAAGGCGGTCGCATCGAAGCAGCCATCCATCCGGCGGCGGAAGGTCGGGTGCGGATTACCGTGTACAATACCGGCGCCCATATTCCGCCCGATGATCTGGCCCGGGTGTGGGAGAGTTTTTACAAGGTGGACAAGGCCCGCACCCGGGAATACGGCGGGACGGGAATCGGTCTGTCGGTGGTGGCAGCTATCATGAAGGCTCATCAGATGCCCTATGGGGTGTACAACCGGCAAAGCGCCGCGGAAACCGGTGTGGAGTTTTTCATCGAACTGGAGGCCAGGTAAAGGAGAGCGGATATGGGACTGTCGCATTCCGGGGATATTCTCCGATGCGGCAGTCCCATTTTAGATTGATAAAGGAACCTGTGGCGAAAAAAAGAAGCACATTCTTTTCTCACAATGTCCTGAATCCTGCTTTTCAGCAGGGACAAGATCTGTTTTCCTCAGCCGCGGAACCGTCTTAAAAAATTATTTTTGCAGTACCCAATGGTTTGCGATACTCGTGCTATTTTATATATAGAAGGAGAGGAGGGGCATATGACCAGTCAGGTCAATGAATGGATCTATTCATTGCGGAGGGATGATGCGGAATCCCAACAGGCGTTTGAGAATCTTTATGATACCTTTTACAGGCCTGTATTTCTGCTTGCGGTATCCATTACAAATGATGTATCTGTAGCAGAGGATGTGGCACAAGAAGTTTTTATCACGGTTAAAAAGCGCGCAGCATCTTTTTATTCCGACAGCAGCGGCAGAGCGTGGATATTTTCTATTACCCGGAATTTATCCCGTTATTTTCTCAGAACGGTCTCTTCGGAACAGGGAAAAGTCCGAAAACTGGTGGAAGGCTCTGTCGAATTTGAAAAGGATGTGTTGGATGGCATAGTCGTTTCTCAGGCGTTGGATGTGTTGAATTCCAGCGAATATCAGACTGTTCTGCTGCATGTGTTTGGTGGTTTCTCCTTGAGAGAGATTGCCGAAAACACAGGTGTGGCGTATGGAACGGTGCTGTGGCGGTATCACGAGGCACGAAAAAAACTGAAACAATATTATGAAGGAGGTATGCAGGAATGAAAAATCACAATTGGAAACAACAGTTGATTCAGGACACCGAGCTTCGGCTGCCCGAGCGGAGAAGGCCAAAGAATGAAACCTATTTGCCGCCAGCCGCAGCCGGCGTTCCTTCGGGCGGATTCAAACGCAAAATGATGGTTAAATATGGCCTTTCTGCTGCTGCGGCTATTGTAGCGCTTTTGATTGGTGCCGGTATGTTCCTTAGGTATGCCGGGCCGGACAAGCAGCCCATGGTTGGCGAAGGGGATGTGTCCATCACCCAAACCGCCGAGTCCTCAATATTTACCAAGCCGGATGGCGCTACCGTCCCCACGATGTACGGGGAAACTAAGGCGCCTGCCACCGGGACAGAAGAGCCGGGAGCAACAGATCCCGCTGCAGCTCCCACCCAGCCGCTTTATTCTACCATCAGCGAACTATCTCTGGAGTTGGCATACAACTCTGAGGAAATAGAAGGGGAATTCGCCTCCTATGCGCAGATGGAGGACGGAGGCTATGTGGTTTCCGGCAACACTATGGGGTACGCCGATAAACGTACGACAGGAAACAGCGAAAAATCCGCCATGGTGGTACGGTATGACGCCGGCGGCAGGGTGGTTTATGTCCGCCTGTTCGGCGGCGACGGCTGGGATACCTTTTATAAGGTGATTGCCACCCGGGATGGGGGGTATTTCGCCTGCGGCAATACCTCCAGCAGGTCGGGCGGTGATTTCGACCGACTGGGAATCCAGGGCGCCGAGGGCGGTTCCGTTATATTTGTGAAGTTCGACGCCGATGGAAATACTTTATGGGCGCGTTCCGGAGCGTCCGTCAAGGCGCATAATATAACCGGATATGGAGCCGACAGTCTTTACGAGACCGGCGACGGCAGGCTGATCGGTATGGTGGAATCCTATGACACGACATCGAGATCCTATTACCGTTTTTGCTGGGACGCGGAGGGTAATCCGCTGACCGAAAACGAGTATGAGCCGGTTTCTTTTCCATGCGATTTTACAAGAGATGTGCATATCAATGAAGACGGCAGCATCATCGCTGCGGGAACCAAGGAAAGTCAAAACGGCTATACCGGCGTGTTTTTCCGTATCAACAGCGATGGAAGCACGGCTTTTGTCAATGAGTACCCCTCTCTTTATTTCAATGACGGTATGCTGCTCCTGGACGACGGGCAATATCTCGTTATCGGCCAGACTCCCCGGTCCGCCAGTACAGCGGATTTGGAGAGAGCAGGCGTAATACCGCCGGACTATTATAAGCCGCAAAAGGATAAAGGGATCGTATTTATGAAGCTGACGGCCGAGGGTGAGCTGACCGGCGGCGATATGCTGGTTTTGTCCGGTGACTCTTCGCCGGCTAGGTATATCGTGCCGCTGACCGGCGGAGAAGCCTTGGTGGACGCGAATTCACGGGGGTTCATCGACCCATTCACCGGCAAGACGCCCAAGGGCCGCGTTTGTCTCTATCGGATCGGCAGAGACGGAAAGTTTTCCCGCCTTCACACCTCTTCCTCCGAGCTGCTAACCGGTGTTTATAATGGGCTGGACGGACTCATTCCGCAGAAGGACGGATCCATACAGGTGGTTTGTTTGAACAACAGCACGCCGTGCAGTATCCGGGTGCTGCGGTTGAAAAGTTGGGAATAAAGGACCTGCCGGAATGAATAGGGAAAAATGGTTTTTCGGCTCTGGGTGTGGCTATCGGTGGAAATATTGAGACGCGGATACAAATCGATAACGATCTGGTTAGGATAACAAGTGTTCTGAAAGCCGCAGAAACCAGCAAGTAAAACTGCTCCCGGTGATGGCTGGGGGGCAGTTTTACGTTAACAGTGCGCCCCCTTTTTTCATTGACAGCGGCTCGGCATGGTTTTAAAATAGATATAGCTGTTTTGGGAAGCCAACGAGTTTCCCTCAGACTATCGACAAGGGGTGCTGCTGTATGTCGTTATCCGTTATTGCCGCCGCCTGGAGCTTTGAAGCCGCCTGGAGCACGTTTTTAGCGAGTTTTCTGGCCTTTCTGCCCCGGCTGCTGACGGCGTTGCTGATTTTGCTGGTGGCGTTTTTAGTCACCAGGATTTTGCCTAAACCCATTAATTCGTTGATGAAGCGGACCAAGCTGGACGAGGTGGCTGTTAAGTATATTCACCGGGCCAACAAAATCGTGATCTGGGCGCTGGCTATCGTTATGGCAATGGATAAGCTGGGTTTCCCGGTGGGCAGCTTACTGGCTGTGCTGGCTGCCGTGGGCGCCGCCGTGGCTTTGGCTATCAAGGATAACCTGTCCAATCTGGCGTCCGGGATGGTGCTGCTTTTTACCAAGCCGTTTAAGGCGGGGGATTTCATCGAGGTGGACGGCTCTTCCGGTACAATCCGGGAAATCGAACTGATGCACACCTATCTGGACACGGTGGGCAATACCCGCCTGGCGATTCCCAATACCAAGATGATGACGGCTACCATCAACAATTATTCGGTTTATGAGACTCGCCGGCAGGATTTCGTCTTTTCTATTTCCTATGATGACGATCTGCTGAAGGCGGAGGAACTGCTGAAAGGTATGGTGGACCGGCATCCCATGGTGCTGCAGGACCCTGCTCCCATGGTGAAGGTCAAGGAGCACGCCTCCTCCTCTGTCAACCTACTGGTGCGGGTATGGTGCAAAAGTGAAAACTACTGGGATCTGCAGTTCGACCTGCTGGAGCAGGTGAAGCTGGCCTTTGATGAAAACGGTCTCTCGATCCCCTTCAATCAGCTGGACGTGCATCTCCCTATAGAGGAAAAGGCCGAATAAACGCAACAAACTGCCGGAGAGGGTCTCTCTTCGGCAGTTCTGTTTCAGCTTGTATAAAATTCCGCCGGATAGTGGCCGGATGCCGTTTCTTTTTCCAACTTGCATAGAAAAGAAAAAACCGCTACAATAATAAAAAAGCCGCCTTCCGGTTCCGGGAGGCATGAAAGGCAGGATGTTCATGAGCCGCGATACCTATGAATCTCCCTTTGCCTCCCGCTATGCCAGCCGGGAGATGCAGTACCTGTTTTCTCCGGACAATAAATTCCGGACCTGGCGGAAGCTTTGGATTGCGCTGGCGGAGGCGGAGCAGGAGCTGGGTCTGCCCATCACCGATGAGCAGATTGCCGAGCTGAAAGCCCATGCGGAAGACATCAACTATGAGGTTGCCGCAGCCAGGGAAAAGGAAGTTCGCCACGACGTGATGGCCCACGTCTACGCTTATGGCGTCCAGTGCCCCTCCGCTAAGGGGATTATCCATCTGGGCGCCACCAGCTGCTATGTAGGGGATAACACCGATTTAATCATCCTTTACGACGCCTTACACCTGATCCGCAGCAAGCTGGTGAGCGCTATCGCCCTGCTGGGGGATTTTGCCGACCGTTATAAGGCGCTGCCCACCCTGGCTTTCACCCACTTCCAGCCTGCCCAGCCCACCACCGTCGGCAAGCGGGCCACCCTCTGGGCTCAGGAATTCCTGATGGATCTGGACGAGGTGGAATACCGTCTGGCGGGAGCCCGGCTGCTGGGTTCCAAGGGTACCACCGGCACCCAGGCCAGCTTTCTGGAGTTGTTTGAGGGGGATCACGAGAAATGCCGGGCCCTGGATAGGAAGATCGCGGAAAAAATGGGGTATGCCGCCTGCTTCCCAGTGTCCGGCCAGACCTATCCCCGCAAACTGGATTCCATGATTCTGTCCACCCTGTCCGGCATCGCTCAGAGCGCGGCGAAATTTTCCAATGACGTGCGGCTGCTTCAGCACCTCAAAGAGGTGGAGGAGCCCTTTGAGAAGCATCAGATCGGCTCTTCCGCCATGGCCTACAAGCGCAATCCCATGCGCAGCGAGCGGATTGCCTCTCTCGCCCGATATGTGGTGGCGGACGCTCTCAATCCGGCGATGACGGCCTCCACCCAGTGGCTGGAGCGGACGCTGGACGACAGCGCCAACAAACGAATCAGCGTGGCGGAAGGGTTCCTGGCGGTGGATGCGATCCTTTCTCTGGTGATTAACGTAGCCGATGGGCTGGTGGTGAACACTGCGGTTATCGACCGGGATCTGCGCCGGGAACTGCCCTTTATGGCTACCGAGAATATCATGATGGATGGCGTCAAACGGGGCGGCGACCGGCAGGAGCTCCATGAGCGGATCCGCACCCATTCCATGGAGGCGGCCCGTCGGGTGAAACAGGGCGACGGCGTAAACGATCTGATGGAACGGATCGCTGGAGATCCGGCTTTCGGCATGACCTTGCCGGAGCTGGAGGCGCTGCTGGAGCCTTCGCGGTATGTGGGCCGGGCGCCGGAGCAGACCGCCGAGTTCCTGATGGCGGAAGTGGCGCCCATGAAAGAAAAATATGCGGCGGATCTGGGCGTGCAGGTGGAGATCAACGTTTAATATAAGGAAGTATCTTGTCCGGAATTGGCGGCATGCGAAACATTTCATAAAGAACAGCAGCGGCAGGCGTAAAACGCTTGCCGCTGCTGTTCTTTATGCGTTCGAGGAGGGAGAAGCCTGACAGCAAGGGCAGTAACAACTGCTGCGTCCGGCAAGCATCACACGGCGGATAAGACAGCCGCAGCGGGGACAGGATTCGCCTTCCCGTCCGTATACCTGAAAAAAGGGAACGCTCCGGTATTTCTCGCCCTTTCCGGCCAGATATTCTTCCGGGGTCATGGCGTCGGCTTCTATTCCTTGAAGAAGAAGGGCAGGCACTGCGGCTGCCAGCCGCCCCCACTCTTCCTGCGTCATGGCGGCGGCCGGCCGGTCAGGACGGATGCCGGAGGCGAAGAGAATTTCATCGGCGTAGATATTACCGATGCCCGCGACTATTCGCTGATCCAACAGACATTCCTTTATCTTGCGCTGCCGGTCACCCAAGACGGCTTGCAGATAGGCGGCGTTGAAGATGGGATCAAAAGGCTCGGGGCCAAGAGCGCCGATGCCGCTGAAGGTATCCTCCTCATCTTTTCCCTTGAGCCAGAGGCGTCCGAACCGGCGGGGATCGATAAAACGCAGTTCACCGCCGCCTTCCAGCAGGAACCGAACGTGGGTGTGTTTTGCCTCCGGGTAATCGTCCGGAACAGCCAGCAAACAGCCGGTCATGCGCAGATGGAGGATGACCGTGTCTCCATTGTCCAAAAATATTTGGATAAACTTTCCTCTCCGACCCATTCCGGCGATCATCCGGCCGGCGGTTACTTTTTGAAACGCCTCCGTTCCTGGGTGAGCGACCACCTCCGGGCGATGCAGGGTCACCGAGCGGATCCGGCGGCCGGTCAGCTGTGGCTCAAGAATGCGCTTAACCGTTTCCACTTCAGGCAGTTCAGGCATCATCAACGCCTCCTTTGATGGGATCAAATGATTTTTTTGGCTTTTTGCGCAGCTTCAAAGAGATCCCCTGCCGGTCTGCCGCCGTTTGCAGCAGCACTGCGGCGGCAGCGGCCTTTTCTTTCGCGGAGCCTCTCTCCGGCTGTTTCGCCAGCCCCTGCATGATTTCCCGAAGATCGGGCAGAGGCAGCAGATTGACGGCGGAGCAGAAGAAGCCTTTATGCCGCCCATCGTTGTATGTATCCAGCAGTTTCTCCAGAATAGCCGCTTTTTCGTCCAGTTCAGCCCGATAAGCGTCTTGCCCGATCTTACAAAACCGCTCCAGATCCTGCTGCCGATTGCGGTGAGAGATAAAGGTGTCATAGGCGTTTCCGGCAGCCAATCGTTCACAGGGGTATTCTCCGCAGAAACAACAGTATTCCACCCCGCCGTGTTCCCGACTGCAGCGGGCGACGGCGCAGGGCTGATTTCCCGGCCCGCCTCCGCAGCCGGGGCACCAGCCGCCCAAATGCATGGGACAAAGGGCACAGTTCAATCCGCAGAGAGAAAACAAAGGATTCTCCCGGTAAAAATCTTTCATCGGCCGTCCCACTTTCATAAATGACGCTGTATGGCTGCCTGCAGCTCCTGGGCGGAAATATCCTCAATGGAGCGAATCGGCGCGGGGTCAGGGGGATAGGGAGCAATTTGTTTTTCAAACCAGCCGACATCCTGCCAGGCGCCGCATTTGAAGCCGGTTTGACGGTAAATCCCCAGGAGACGGAAACCCAGGGCGCGGTGCAGCCCTTCGCTTCTCTCGTTGGGCAGGGTCACGCCGCCGTAAACCGTGCAGATACCCTGGATCCCCAGGATGTCCATCAAAATGCCGTACAGCTTTTTCCCCATTCCCCGGGAGGTATACTCCCGATCTAGGTAAATGGACAGTTCCGCGTTCCATTGATAGGCTTCTCGTTCCATTTGGCGGTGCGCATAGGCGTAGCCCTTGATTTCTCCCGCATCTTCCCAGACCAGATAGGGATAGGTCTGGATGATGGCAGCCACCCGGCGGGCAAATTCCTCCCTGGAAGGCAGCCGATATTCGAAGGTTACCGGCATATCGATATATTGGGCGTAGATGGTCCGCAGCGCGTCGCTGTCCTCTATAGAAGCCAAGCGGATCTGCATATCCGTTCCCCATCCCTTCGGAGAATTTTAAATCATCTGTTTATATCTTAGCATGGCGGACGTTGAAAGACAAGGCTGAGAGCAGATCGGGATTTGCCCAAAACAGCCGTTCGTGTTATGATTATTTACTAAAGCTTATAATCCGTATTACAGGAAGAGGAGGCCGAAAGATGATATTATACCGTCCTATAGGGGAATCGGAACGGCTTTTGATTGAAAAAAGCGGCTACACGGCATTTCCTCCACGCTTGCCGGGACAGCCGATATTTTATCCGGTACTAAACCAACGCTACGCGGCGGAGATTGCCGGCCGCTGGAATGCCAACGATAGAGGGTCCGGCTATAAAGGGTATATCACCCGGTTTGAGATCGATGACGATTTTATTTCACATTATGAAGTACAGAGAGTCGGCGCGGCTTATCATCTGGAATATTGGATTCCGGCGGAGGAACTGGAGATGTTCAACCGCCATATTCGGGGAAGGATTGTCATTATACAGGAGCTGGGAGGCAGCCGATGATTTGAGAGAACAGGGGAAGATGTGTTGGTTGTTCATGAAAAGCAAAGAGAATAGGTGGGTATCAATACCGGGAGAAAGGTTGCGTTTCGGCGGGAAAGTATGCTATACTATAGGGTAGAATAAAAATAAAGGGGTTTTCAGCCATGTCCGGACACTCCAAGTGGAATAATATCAAAAGGAAAAAAGAAAAAACCGACGGCCAGCGCGCCAAAATTTTCACAAAAATCGGGCGGGAAATTGCTGTGGCTGTGAAGGAGGGCGGATCGCCTGATCCTGCCGCCAACTCCAAGCTGAAGGATGCCATTGCCAAGGCGAAAGCCAACAACGTGCCCAACGACAACATCGACCGTATTATTAAAAAAGCGGCGGGAGAGGGCAACGCGGATAATTACGAGGCTTTGCAGTACGAGGGCTACGGCCCCTGCGGGATTGCGGTTATTGTGGAGACGCTCACGGACAATCGGAATCGTACCGCCGGCGATCTGCGGCATTATTTCGATAAATACGGCGGCAACTTGGGCCAGACCGGCTGCGTGGGCTTTATGTTTAAGAAGAAGGGTATCATCGCCATCGAAGCGGAAGGCTTGGATGAGGAAAAGGTGATGGAGGACGCGCTGGAGGCTGGGGCTTCGGATTTCGCCGCTGATGCGGACGTGTTTGAGATTACCACCGAGCCGGAGGATTTTTCCGGTGTCCGGGAGGATTTGGAAGCTAAGGGATATACCTTCGTATCCGCCGAGGTGGAGATGGTCCCCGATGTGTACAGCGCTATAGAGGATCCGGAAAGCGTTGTCAAGATGGAAAAGTTGCTGGATGTGCTGGAGGATAACGACGACGTCCAGAACGTCTGGCACAACTGGGATCGGCCGGAAGAGGACGACGAGGATTGAGATATACGGCCTTTTGATGGTGATACAGGGCGTCTTGATGAATATGTGAAATCAGTAGCCGGGGGAACAGCATGGTGAAGTGCTGCTCCCCCGGCTTTTTTGCCTGTTAATTGAAAATTTATTTGTTTCGTTCTGGGTTGTCGGTTTGGAACAGGAGATAGTCTATGCTGACATGATAATAGTCCGCTAATTTGACTAGGAACTCATCTGTCCATTGCTGCGTTCCTGTTTCCAGATAGCTGTATTTTCTCTGCGTGATACCCAGCGCTGCGGCAAGCTGTTCCTGTGTTAGGTCTCTGTCTTCACGCATGCCGCGAATACGATTTTTCAATATAACCACCCACCAATCGTCAGGATGGCAATAGTATACCTAGATAGAATTTATCTATTGACTTTTAGATAAAATATATCTAAAATGGATTGTGTGTTAAAAATTCCCCAATTTTGTTGGGAAAATAGAATTTCTAACGGTCGGTTGACAGTACAGCGTTTAATTTAGGATAAATTGTTTGGAAGAATACAAGATTTTGGAAAAAAGATAGGCTAACGGCTTAGTCATCTATATGTATTGGGCTCAATAATTTAAAATATATTGATGAGGAGAAGCTTTTTATGAGATGCAATCAATGCGGAACCGAATTTGAAGGCAAGTTCTGTCCGAGATGTGGAGCAAAAATGGAGGTAGAATCACCCGTAACATCACCTCCTATCCAGCCTCCCCAACAGCAATTTTATCGACAGGCTACATCTATACAAGGCGAAAAGCCTAAAAAGAAGAAAAAATCATTTTTCAAGAGATGGTGGTTCATTGGAATCGTTACCGTTGCGGTAATTACAATAGTAGGAATCATAATCGGCGGCGGTGGGAAAGGCAAAAAAATTGAATGGGCAAAGATGGTGTTGGGGGATGTAATTCCAGAACCGCCTACAAACAAAGGCACATTATATGAAAACTCGGATGAAGAATTGTGGGTTACACTGGATAAGGTGTCTGATGACCAATATAACGACTATCTATCTGCTTGTACAGACAGGGGGTTTACTGTTGATGCAGAGAAAACATCATATTCATATAAGGCATTTAATCCGGAGGGACATAGCTTAGATTTAAGCCATATTAGCGACAGCCTGTCTATTACTCTGAAAGCTCCTATGAAACTTGGTACGATTAGTTGGCCGTCAAGCACAGCCGGAAAATTGCTTCCGTCCCCAAAATCTACAACAGGTAAGTTCTCTTATGAACACGATGACACTTTTTTCGTTTATGTTGGAAATACGTCTAAAGCCGACTTTGATGCCTATATATCTGCTTGCTCGGACAAAGGATTTACTGTTGACTATGATAAGGGCGATACATATTATTATGCTGACAATGCTGATGGCTGGCATATCTCCTTAAAATACGAGGGTAATAATGTTATGAGTATTCGTATTGATTCCCCGGATGACGAAGAAAGTAATGATACAACTTCATCAGATAACACAACGCCTTCAACTGATAAGCCGTCGGAACCTGATAGTTCTCAAGAACCCGATGGGAATAGCGATGGATTAGATCCTGACTTCAAGGCGGCTATGGACAGTTACGAAACATTTATGGACGAGTATGTTGCTTTTATGAAGAAGTATGCTGAGTCTGATGGTACCGATTTAAGTATCCTTATTGACTATGCGGATTATATGAGCAAGTATGTTGATATCTGCGAAAATTTTGAAAAGTGGGAAGACGAAGATATGAATGCAGCAGAAACCGCATATTATCTTGAAGTCCAAACACGAGTAACTAAAAAATTGCTTGAAGTAGCACAATAAGGGGGCAAATGAGAAGTAAAACAAGTTTTAGTGTCAAATACTTATGCCGCCATTTATTCCGCTGTTTTATTGTGGTTTTTGGGCGGGGGGTTATGCACTTGTAATCGTCTGAAAATTCTGTTATCATAAATATGTCACATTTAATTGTGACGTACAAAGAGCAGACAGAAGGAACTTGAATTTGTCAGTCAGTTGTAAAAAAGTTTGATTTTTCAAAGGTTTTCCGGTTGTTCATATCTTTGATTACAAGCAGGACAACGACGACGTGCAAAGCGTCTGGCACAACTGGGACCGGCCGGACGAAGAGGAATAAGATGCCAAGTGCCGTCTGCCGCATTTTGCGGCGGACGGCACTTGGTTTTCTGATGAAGCTGAGAAAATGCGGGTTTCCCATTGACATAAGCGGATTTCCATGATAAAATGACGGTTGCCGCATGTTCCGGGCCGGAAAAGCGGGCGTTTCGCCCCGCCTCGAACAGCGAGTCTAAAGGAAACGGCAGGTGCCTTCCCATTATGTATGCCATCATTGAAACCGGCGGCAAGCAGTATAAGGTGGAAAACGGAGACGTTCTTTTCATCGAAAAACTGGATGCTGCTGAGGAATCCAAGGTCGTCTTTGATAAGGTGATCGCGGTTCACAACGACAAGGAACTGAAAGCCGGCTCTCCCTACGTCAAGGGCGCTACGGTGGAAGCCAGAGTGCTGAAAAACGGCAAGGGCAAGAAAATCCGGGTATTCACCTATCGCCCCAAGAAGGGCAGCAAGCGTGCCATGGGCCATCGTCAGCCCTACACCAAGGTGCAGATCGAGGCTGTCAACCCCAAGGCTCCCAGAGCGCCTAAGGCGGAAGCCCCGGCCAATGACGCGGAGTAAGTTCTTCCTCAAGGACGGCTTGCTGCAGGGTTTTACCTTGGATGGCCACAGCGGCGCGGGAGAAGCGGGTACGGATATTATCTGCGCGGCCGTATCCTCCGCAGCCTATCTCATTGCCAACACCCTCACCGAGGTGATGGGCTGTCAGGCGTCCGCCGCGGATGCGGATGGACATATGGCTGTTTTCGTCCAGGATGTGGATCTGGTCCGATGCCAGGATTTGCTGCAGGGGTTTCGTCTGCATATGGAAGGACTGCGGGAACAGTATCCCCAAAATATCTCCGTGGAAATTGCCGAGGGAACATCGCCCTCATACAGATCTCGGACAGATTGAGAAAGGAAGGGTCAAGCTATGTTGAAGATAAACATTCAGTTGTTCGCCCATAAAAAGGGCGTCGGCTCCACTAAAAACGGCCGTGATTCCGAGTCCAAGCGGCTGGGCGTCAAGCGTGCCGACGGTCAGTTCGTGCTGGCCGGCAATATCCTGGTGCGTCAGCGCGGCACCCACATCCATCCCGGTGAGAACGTGGGCATCGGTTCCGACGATACCCTGTTTGCTAAGGTGGACGGCAAGGTGCGTTTTGAGCGCATGGGCAAGGACCGCAAGCGCGTCAGCGTTTATGCGGAGCAGTAAGAGCAAAAACGAAAGGCCCGCCGACAGGCGGGCCTTTTTTCTGTTGATAAGCAGCAATGCATGAAAGGCGGCTGACACCATATGCAAATTATACTGGGCGTCGATATCGGCGGCTCTACCACCAAGATTGTGGCATTTCAGCATGGGGACCAGGTGCTGGACCGCCAGATGGTTCGGGCGGATGATCAGCTCACCTCCCTTTATGGGGCTGTGGGCCGTATTCTTTATGAAAACAGTCTGACATTGGAGCAGGTAGCCGGTATCGTTCTCACCGGTGTGGGGGCTACCCGGGCTGAGGGGGATATTTACGGCATTCCCACCGTCCGAGTAAAAGAATTCCAGGCTATCGGCCGCGGCGGCCTGCTGCTTTCCGGACTGGATAAGGCTCTGGTGGTGAGCATGGGTACCGGAACAGCCTTTGTCCGGGCGGATGGGGATCAGATTGTTCACATCGGCGGCAGCGGCGTGGGCGGCGGCACCCTGCTGGGGCTGTCTTCCCGACTGATGGGAGAAAAGGATATCGCCCCTGTGATTGCCTTGGCGGAAAAAGGAGACCTGGGAAAGGTGGACTTGTCCATAGGAGAAATCAGCAATGTGGAGATTCCATCGCTGCCGTCTCATGCGACAGCCTCCAATTTCGGTAGGGTGAAAAGCACGGCTGGCGATGCCGACATGGCGCTGGGGCTGTGCAACATGGTATTCCAGACGGCCGGGATGCTGGCGGTCTTTGCCTGCCTGGATACGGACGTCAGGGATATTGTGGTCACCGGTTCCATGGCGACTCTGCCTCAGGCCAGGCCGCTGCTGGACGAGGTGGGGTTACTGTATGGAGTGAGATTCCATATTCCCGATGATGCGGCTTTTGCCACGGCCATTGGCGCCGCCTCTTTATGGAGCAAGGAGTTTGGCGGATTTCAATAGAGCCCGCCGCTCGATTGTCCTGTCGGAATAACGGGTTTTCGCGGCTTTTCCATCGGTAAAGTGGAGAAAACCGCCAGATAACAAGCCGGAATTTCTATCAACATCCCCAGTGCGCGGCGTTGTTTTTGCCGACGGGATATGCTATAATAAACACAATCTGCTGTTGTAGGAATAAAGAGTACAATGGCTGTGCTAATCGATGGTTATAAGACAATCGACCGACTTTTGTGGTAAAAATGAAGTAAAATCATGCCGTCGGCTTCCTCGCCGCCGGCTGCTTGGAAGGTGACCTGAAGTGGAAACAACCCATCTGCAAATCCGCCCCTTGCTGCCGGAAGACGCCCCGGCCCTGTTTCGGCTTACATCAGATCCGGCAGTCACCCACTATATGCGTTTTTCCACCCACATGGCGCCTCGGCAGGCCGAGGAACTGATAAAATCCTATACTGCTCCCGGCTGTGCCGGTTTTACTTTAATCGAGAAAGCCACCGGTCGTTACGCGGGGGTGATTGCCCTGAAGCCGGAGGGACGGTCGGGGGAATACAGCGTGTCGGTGATGCTGACCCCGGCGCTCTGGAACAGGGGATACGCCACGCAGGCGCTTCACGCCATGGTGGGATACGCCCAGACTGTGCTCTTCGCTCGGATGATTTCCGCCTATGTGGTGGGAGAAAATCAGAGTTCCCGGCGGGTGCTGGCAAAATGCGGCTTTATGGCGGAGGAAAAGCGGGAGTACGACGGCACGTCCGACGGACTATATATTTATCGCCTGCGGTTGGACGGCAGCGAAGGAGCCTTTGCCCATGTGTAAGGTGGTGCGGTCCCTAACCGAGCTGATCGGCGGAACGCCCATGCTGGAGCCGGTGCGGTATCTGCAGGAACAGTCCGCGGGGGCGCGGCTGCTGCTGAAATTGGAATATTTCAATCCCTTAGGCTCGGTAAAAGACCGGGTGGCTTTGGCCATGGTGGAGGATGCTGAGCGGCAGGGAGTGCTGAAACCCGGCAGTATAATCGTGGAACCCACCAGCGGCAGCGCCGGAATCGGGCTGGCCTTTGTGGGGCTGGTGAAGGGATACAGGGTTATCATCACCATGCCGGATACCATGAGTCCCGAGCGGCGCAGGCTGCTGCGGGCCCTTGGGGCGGAGGTGGTTCTGACTCCCGGCTGGAAAGGGATGAAGGGCGCCACCGACAAGGCGGAAGAAATCGCCGCTGAAACGCCCGGGGCCTTTATGACCCGGCAGTTTGAAAATCCCGCCAATCCGGAGGTACATCGGCGGACCACCGGGCCGGAAATTCTGGAGGCCACCGGTGGGAAGATAGACATTTTTGTAGCGGGAGTGGGGACCGGCGGCACCCTCACCGGCATCGGCGAAGCGCTGAAGGCGGCGATTCCCTCGGTGCGGGTAGTGGCGGTGGAGCCTAGCGATTCTCCGGTTCTTTCCCAGGGCCGCAGCGGCGCGCACAAGCTGCAGGGGCTGGGCGCGGGCTTCTGCCCGCCGGTGCTGAACCGGGAGGTCTATGATGAGGTGATGACCGTGCGCAACGACGAGGCCTACGACGCCTGCCGGGCCATCGCCCGCACCGAAGGGCTGCTGCTGGGGATCTCCTCCGGCGCGGCCCTGTTCGCCGCCACTCAGCTGGCCAAGCGGGTGGAGAACCGTGGAAAGACCATCGTGGCCGTTATGCCCGATACCGGGGAACGGTATCTCTCGGCCAATCTGTTCGGTGAATGAAAAGACATGGAAAGACCGGGTGGTGAGCGACGGATGACAAAGGCGGATGTAATCGCATATTGCCATACCTTTTCCGACGCGGCTATGGATGCGCCATTTGAAAACAATGACGCGGTGGTGTTTCGACGCAACAGCAGCCGAAAATGGTTCGTTCTGCTGCTGACCGTGGACGGAGAGGACGCTGTCAATCTGAAATGTGATCCCCGGCGGGCGGAACTATACCGAAGCGTTTACCGGGATGTGAATCCAGGCTGGCACATGAATAAGACCCACTGGAACACCATCCGTTTGGGAGGAGATGTACCGGATGCCGAACTGCGGGAAATGATTGTCCACAGCTATGAACTGACCGCATCCCAACGGACCAAATCGAAAGCGAAAAGTGAGGAATGGTAATATGCTGGATTATCGGTTTGATACGCAGTTGCTGATTGAGGGGAAGGGTCTCTCGGAGGATGATATCCACGACTATATTACGGCAAACATCGAGGGTGACTGCCTGCTAGCCATCGGTGACGAGTCGCTGATTAAGATTCATTTTCACACCAATACCCCCTGGAAGGTGCTGGAATATGCCGCAACTCAAGGGGATATCCACGATGTGGTGATCGAAAATATGGAGCGCCAGGCCCGGGGGCTGAAGGGCTGAATCCAAGAAGCGGGAAATGGTGTGCCGGTATACCGGTGGCCGCTGTTGCTGTGAACAGGTGTCATTGACGGCGAATACAAAGAGAGCCGGGTGGCTGTGGAGGCGGATAGTCTTCTCCCTGCTTCCGGGGATGATCACAGGCCGCTTAAAAAGCGGTGGGTTTCCCTGCAGCTGCGCAGGATGATCACCCTCTTGCCTGTCTCCTGCTTCAGCAGCTGATGATACCGTTGACGGTTGGCTTTATTAAAATTCCAGACGAAACTTAGGAATTCACAGTCAAAACGCTCCGGGCAGTTGCCGCCCATATCTGAGCGGGATTTGCCGTAGCCGGTTACCACGCGTTTCAGCACACCCCAAAGGCAGAGAATGCGCGGATAATCCATATAAATTACGGTGTCGCAGTATTGCAGACGCAGGGGAAGGGTGCGGTTATAGTTGCCGTCTATAATCCAGGCGGGTTTGTTTACTTCGGCGGCCAGCAGCGCGTCAAAGGTTTCCCGGGGCACGGGTTGCCAGTTATCCCGCCAATTCAGCTGATCCAGATGGATCAGCGGCAGCTGGAGCCGCTGGGACAGCTGTCTGGATAAAGTGGTTTTGCCGCATCCGCAGCAGCCGATAATCAGAATTCGTTTCATCTCTGTCATATCGCGCCTCCTGCTTCAAGGAATACCCACAGCATAACATAACGCCGGCCGAAAAACAATTCTTCGGCCGGCGTTATTGTATTGATCGTCGCTATCGTTGGAGGCAGAGACGGCCGGGATGTAAAACGCGGCCGTGGCGCAGCAGAAAATCAGCGGTATCCCGGAGGGTATCCTCCATCTTGCGGGGATGATAGTCTAACTCCCGGTCCGCCTTGTCGTGTCGGAAGCAACTGTTGCTGGTGAGGGTATAAAGAGAATAGCGGGTGTACAGCGGCGGGCGGCGGACCAGCCTGTAATACAGCTCCGACAAGGGCGCGGTGGCTTTGGCCAGCCACATGGGCAGCACCACCCGGATCTTCTTTTTGCCGGTCTGCTGGGATACTGTATTGAGAATTTCCCGGACCTCGTAGTGGCGGTTGGACAGAATATAGCATTCCCCTGTCCGGGCCTTTTCCGCAGCGGCAATAACGCCGTCCGCCACGTCCCGCACATCCACGAAATCGTAACCGCCTTTGACGCAGGCTACCAATCGGCCGTTGAGGTAGTCGGTGATCATTTGGGTGAGATGGCCGTGACCAAAATCGCCCGGTCCCAAAATACCGGAAGGATGGACAATCACCGCATCCAGGCCGTCTTTTACAGCGTCCAGCACCAGCTGAGAGGCTTCGGCCTTGGTTTTGGCGTAAAGCCCTTCCACCTTTTCCGGATCAAAATGGGATATCTCGATGATCGGCTCTCCCGGCTTTTTCTCCGGTATGGCGTGGACCGAGCTGACATGAACCAAACGCCGGACGCCATACTTTTTGCACATTTCCACCACGTTGCGGGTGCCGCCTACGTTCACTGCCCGCACCTTGTCGCTTTTTCGGGAAGAGATAGAAATCAGCCCGGCGGTATGAATGACCACTACCTCCCGGGGATCGGCGGTATCGATTTGAAAAAAAGGCTCCAAAGTCTCTGGCTGGCAGACGTCTCCCTCTACCAGTTCCACTCCTGTCAGAGAGGGGGCGGGATGGGGATCATGGGGCAGAACCAGTCCGCGGACTTCCTCCCCTGCGTCCCGCAGCTTGGCAGCAATGGTATGGCCCAGATGCCCATTGGCTCCGGTAAGCAGATATAATCGTTTCACACAAGGACACTCCTTTCCGACGCGGTGAAGCCGGCCGGTAAACCAGACGGCGTATTTTCTATGCTTTCATCATAAGTATACCCCACGTCTGTGAATAATCTATGGCCCATTCCTGAATACTTTTGGATGCGGTGTTAAAAACCAGGAAGAACCTTTCACCTATAAGCATATACCTATGGATAAGTATGGAAAAAACGATTTTTCATCTGGGTTAAAGGAGTGTATACTAAAGGCTGTAAGATGATAGGTAAGAAGGAAGGGTTTGGAATGAAAGAGGGAAAAATCAGGCGTTGCCTGCAGCTGGGACTGGTATTCCTGCGGATTGGAGCCTTCACTTTCGGCGGCGGCTATGCCATGATTCCGCTGATCCGGCGGGAGGCAGTGGAAAAACGGCACTGGATTGAGGACGGGGATGTACTGGATATTCTGGCTGTAGCGGAATCCACACCGGGCCCCATTGCGGTGAATGCCGCCACCTATGTGGGGGTTCGGGTAGCGGGGATATTCGGGGCGCTGACGGCTACGCTGGGGGTGGTGCTGCCCTCCTTTGTGATCATTTCGCTTCTCTCCCTGGTGCTGCGGCAGTTTGAGGAGATGAAGGCGGTGCAGTACGCCTTTATGGGCATCCGGGCTGCGGTGTTGGCGTTGATTCTGCATGCCCTAGCAACGCTGTTTCGCCAGTGTCCCGGGGGCATATTTTCCTATACTGTTATGGGTGCCGGCTTCCTGCTGGCCGCTTTCACACCCATCAGCGTTTACTGGCTTATTGCCGGAGCTGCGGCTGCCGGGCTGATCAGGCAGCTTATCCTCTGTTGGCGGGAAAGGAGGAAAACGCGGTGATTTTGCTGCGGCTGTTTTGGGTTTTTCTGCGGATTGGGGCCTTCACTTTCGGCGGCGGTTATGCCATGATCCCGCTGATCCAGGGGGAGGTGACGGCGGCAGGCTGGATGACGGCGGAGGAACTGGTGAATTTTATCGCGGTCAGCGAAAGCACGCCGGGCCCTTTTGCCGTCAATATCGCCACCTATGTGGGGATGGAAACCGCTGGCGTTGCCGGCGCATTGTGCGCCACCTTCGGCGTGGTGCTGCCCTCCTTTATAGTTATTCTGCTTGTCGCCCGGCTGTTCACCCGCTTTGCCTGCAGTTTGCCGGTGACGGGGGTGATGAGCGGCTTGCGACCCATGGTGGTGGGGCTGATTGGAGCGGCGGCCCTCTCCGTGGGGCAAACCGCTTTCACGCTGCCTGCGGCTGCATGGGAGGGGCTGCTGGCGTCCGATCTCCTGTGGACACTGCCGATTTTTGCTCTGGCTGCATTTTTCCTGTGGAAGAAACGATGGCATCCCATTGCCGTGATTTTGCTGGCCGCGAGCCTGGGAATAGCGGCAGGTTATACCCGAGAAGTGGTTTTAGCCGCTGTGTAAAGCGAGAGGGATAAATAAACGGATTGTATATTAGTCAATAATATTTGTATTTGTAATGATGTAGCATGTTTGTGAAGGCAGTGAACCTTGACGGAAGGCACGTGTTGGGCTATACTGAGAAGACTTGTAAAAAGGAGGCGGCGGTATGCATATCGGCGGCTTGGAGATAGCGGGAGGCGCGGCGCTGGCGCCCATGGCAGGGGTTGCGGATCGGGCTTTTCGGCGGATTTGCGTGGAGCATGGCGCGGCCTATGTGGTAAGCGAGATGGTCAGCTCCAAGGGTTTGAATTTTGGGGATAGAAAAAGCGCCGAGCTCTTGGAGCTGGATCAGGAGGAGCGGCCGGCGGGCATCCAGCTGTTCGGCGATGATCCGGAGCAGATGGCCCGGGCCGCCCGGCTGGCGATGACTGTGCGCCCTGATGTAATCGACATCAACATGGGGTGCCCTGCGCCTAAAATCGCCGGGAATCACTGCGGCAGCGCTCTGATGCGGGAGCCGGCGCTGTGTGAGCGGATCGTCCGGGCGGTGACCGATGCGGTGCAGGTACCGGTTACCGCTAAGATTCGTAAGGGCTATGCCCGGGATCAGGTGAATGCCGTGGAGGTGGCACGGGCCTGCGAGGCCGGTGGCGCGGCGGCGGTGACGGTTCATGGCCGCACCCGGGATCAGATGTATGCTCCGCCGGTGGATTGGGAGATTATTCGGCAGGTGAAGGAGGCGCTGCGCATCCCGGTGATCGGCAACGGGGATGTCACCAGCGCGGCCCAGGCGGCGGCCTTGTATGAGCAAACCGGCTGTGATCTTATCATGGTGGGAAGGGGAGCGCTGGGGGCCCCCTGGCTGTTTGCCCAGATCAACGCTTACCTGCGGGAGGGGCGGGTGCTGCCTGATCCGCCGATGGCGAAGCGGATGGCGGTGCTGCTGCGGCAGATCTCCCTGGCGGTGGAATACAAGGGGGAGCGGGTGGCCATGCGGGAAGCCCGCAAGCACGCGGCCTGGTATATGCGGGGGATGCGGGGAGCCGCCGGGCTGCGAGCCCAGGCGGGGCAGCTGACCTCCTTTGACGATCTGCGGCGGTTGTGTGAGGCGGCCTGTAAGCTGTCGGATGAAGGGAACGGCCGGGAGGAAAACCCTTAATAAATAAGGAATAAACACGCCGAAAAGCGCCGAAATCCTTCGTGATTCTGACGAAATTCATGGAAAAATTTCTCGGATAATTCGTCCGATTAAGGGTATCTTTTTTCGGGGTGATCGGTATAATGGGTCATGTACAATGGAGGCGGTTTAGTGGACTGAAATGTTCCTTGTGTGGAGAGGGTAGGGTGATGGCATGTTCCAGATCCGATGGCTGTGGCGTAACATGGACGGCCGATACCGATGGCGGTATATCACGGCGCTGATTTTATCCGTGGTGACCAGCTGTCTGCTGTTGGTGAATCCGTATTTGACCAAGATTCTGTTCGACGATGTGATTCTGGCGGAGAACACGGAGCCCCTGCTGGGCATCCTGCTGCTGATGCTGGGGATGCAGGCGGTGCGGCTTTCCCTGCGGTATCTGATGATTATTTATCTGGAGAAGAGCTCGCAGAACGTGCTGTTTAATCTGCGGTCGCGGCTGTTCGAGGTACTCCAGTATCAGGAGATGCGCTTCTTTGACCGGAACCGCACTGGTGACCTGATGACCCGGCTGTCCGCGGATGTGGACTGGTGCCGGCATTTTCTGGCTTATTTGTCCTATACCGCGCTGGACAGCGTGGTGATGTTTGTTTCCACCCTGATCCTTTTCTTTTCCATCAGCTGGAAGCTGACCCTGCTGCTGCTGGCGGTGACGCCGCTGCTGATGCTGATTACCAAGCTGTATTCCAAAAAGGTGCGGCCCCTGTTTGTCGGCATGCGGGATCGCCTTTCCGAGATGAACACCGCCGCCCAGGAAAATATCGCGGGCAACCGGGTGGTGAAGGCCTTCGCCCGGGAGGACTATGAAAAAGAGCGGTTTCATCAGAAAAACGCGGAATTCCGGGACGCCAACCTGGATATCAATAAGCTGTGGCTGACCTTTTTCCCCTTTATCGAAATCCTGGCCAACGCCATGTCCCTTATCACCATTTTTCTCGGGGGACTGTTTATCATCTGGGGGGAAATCACCCCCGGCGAGCTGACGATTTTCACCTCCCTGGCCTGGGCGCTGGCGAACCCCATGCGCAACCTGGGCAACCTGATCAACGATATGCAGCGCTTCGCCGCATCGGCCAATAAGATCATCGAGGTGTATTATTCCCGCCCGCTGATCGTGGACCGTCAGGACGCGGAGGATCATCCGCAGCCCAAAGGCAAAATCGAATTCCGGGACGTGTCCTTTTCCTTTGGCAGCGTGAAGGTGCTGGATCACGTCAGCTTCACGGTGGAGCCGGGCCAGACCCTGGCGGTGATGGGCCCCACCGGCTCGGGTAAAACCACCTTAATCAATCTGCTGTCCCGGTTTTACGATGTGGACGGGGGCCAGGTGCTGGTGGATGACTGCGACGTGCATTTCTGGAAACTCCAGCAGCTGCGCCATGCGGTGGGCACCGCCACGCAGGAGGTGTTCCTCTTCTCCGATACGGTGGAGGGCAACATTGTTTTCGGCAACCAGGCGCTCACCGAAGAGGAAGCGCAGGATTATGCCCGCCGCGCGGGCGCTGCCGAGTTTGTGGTGAAGATGCCCGAGAGCTACGACACCATTGTGGGTGAGCGGGGCGTGGGCCTGTCCGGCGGGCAGAAGCAGCGGCTGGCCCTGGCCCGGGCCATGGCGGTGGAACCGGCGGTTCTGGTGCTGGATGACACCACCTCCGCCCTGGATATGGAAACCGAAAAATACATACAGCAGCAGCTGCGGGAGCTGCCCTATGCCTGCACCAAGATCATCATCGCCCAGCGGATATCCTCCGTCAAGGACGCGGATCAGATCATCGTGCTGCAGAATGGGGAGATCGCCGAGCGCGGCACCCATGAGGAGCTGCTGAAAAACAAGGGGTATTATTGGGAGACCTACGCCCTGCAGAACGGCATAGAGGATGCGCCCGTCGCATCGGCGGCAGCCCTACGGGGAGGTGAGGCCTGATGGCACGCAACAAGTTTGATGTGGACGAAACCCTGGAATCCCCCTTTAGCTTTTCGCATCTCAAGCGGGCGATGAAGTATATCAAGCGCCACAAATTCCGTATGCTGATGGCGTTGCTCCTCAGTGCCGTGGCGTCGGTGGCGGGGCTGTTCGGCCCCAAGATCATGCAGTGGACCCTGGAGGACGCGGTGCCCAATAAGGACGTGAAACTGCTGGGCCTCCTGGCGCTGGCCTACACCGGCATCATCGCGCTGAGCATCCTGTTCACCACCATCCGCGCCCGGATGATGGCCCATGTCAGCCAGGAGATCATCTACGATATCCGGGAGGATCTCTTCGCCCATCTGCAGAAGCTGCCCTTCAGCTATTACGACAGCCGCCCCGCCGGCAAGATTCTGGTGCGGGTGATCAACTATGTCAACTCGGTGTCGGATATGCTGTCCAACGGCATCATCAACAGCATACTGGAAATCATGAACGTGATCTTCATCACCATCTTCATGTTTTCGGTGGATGCCAAGCTGGCGCTTATCATCATCGCGGGCTTGCCCATTTTCGTGGTGATTGTGCTGATCCTCAAACCCCGCCAGCGGAAATACTGGCAGAACCAGTCCAACAAAAACTCCAACTATAACGCCTACCTGGCGGAAAGCATCGACGGTGTCCGGGTCAGCCAGCTGTTTGCCCGGCAGGAGGAAAACATCACCATCATGCGCCGCCTCATCGAGGCCTGCCGCAAGGCGTGGATTAAGGCTATTTATGTCGGCAATGCCGTCTGGCTGTCTTCCGAGCTGCTGACCCAGATTGTTTTCACCGTTTTGTATCTGGCCGGAGCCTATTGGCTGGGCGGCAGCATCGGCACCTTCGCCGTGCTGCTCACCATGGGCCAGTATGTCAGCCGCTTCTGGCAGCCCATCACCAACCTGGCGAATATCTATAACACCTTCGTCAATAATATCGCCTACCTGGAACGCATCTTTGAAACCATGGATGAACCGGTGGTGGTGGACGACCAGCCCGGCGCCATGGAACTGCCGCCCATCCGGGGCGATGTGGAGTTCCGCCACGTGACCTTTGAGTATGAGAAGGACATTCACATTCTGGAGGACCTGAATTTCCAGGTCAAGGCCGGGGAAAGCATCGCCCTGGTGGGCCCCACCGGCGCGGGTAAAACCACGGTGGTGAACCTGATCAGCCGCTTCTATAACCTCACCGATGGGGAGCTGCTGATCGACGGGAAATATGATATCGCCCAGGTCACCCTCCATTCCCTGCGCACCCAGATGGGCATTATGCTCCAGGATAGCTTCATTTTCAGCGGTACCATTATGGATAATATCCGCTACGGTCGGCTGGATGCCACTCCGGAAGAGGTGGAGGCGGCGGCCAAGGCTGTCCGCGCCCATGATTTCATTATGGAGATGGAGAAGGGGTATTACACCGAGGTTAATGAGCGGGGCAGCCGTTTGTCTCAGGGGCAGAAGCAGTTGATCGCCTTTGCCCGTACCCTGCTGTCCGACCCCAAAATTCTGATCTTGGATGAAGCCACTTCCTCCATCGATACCAAAACCGAGCGGCTGCTGCAGGAGGGGATTGCTGCCCTGCTGAAAGGGCGAACCTCCTTTATCATCGCCCACCGGCTGTCCACCATTAAAAACTGTGACCGGATTCTGTATATCGGCAATAAGCAGGTGCTGGAATCCGGCAGCCATGAAGAGTTGCTGGCCAAGAAGGGGCTGTATTATCATCTGTATACCGCCCAGGCCCAGGACCAGGGCGTGATTGCCACGGTGTAAAGCAATAAAGCCCATAGGTAAGAAAAGAAACGGCATTTTATCGGCTTTGCGGCCGGTAAAATGCCGTTTTTCAATTTCTTTTCATTCCGGTTTTGCCCGGGAGCAAGGGCTCTTTTGATAAATGTGCTCTTTCACAATGCGCACGATTTGAAAGGAAATATCGTTGCTTTTTTCTTTTTTATATGGTAGAATTTATACAATATATACCGAATAAGTTGCTTATTTACGCCAATCATTCCAGATGATACATGATAAGAGGGTAAGGCTATGAAAAAAATATTATCTATCACAGAACCGGGATACCTCTATGATCTGTTCTATATATTTGTATTCCATTTTAATACAGATTATTGTTTTGCTCATTTTATTGACAACAGCAGAGAGGCTGAAGAGAAAGAATATTTTCTGAAGATGGAGGAGGAATTTGGTCCTATCCCTGAAGAACTTCGCCTTTTTTTCCAGGTAGGAGATGATAGAAAAGTAAGTTTTATTACTCGGTTTTGTTATGATCCCCATATTGGCGAACTCCGGGAAAGCTACAATTTTTCCACAGTGCAAAATGATCTTTCCGACCATCAGCGAGTGGCTGCTGCCCTTCTAAAATATTATTTTACTGACCTCACGGAAAAGGAAGTTGAGCAGTGCCTGCATTCTGTGACTCATGTGGGACGGTTAATCAGAAATTCTTCTTATAGCGGGGAACTAAAAAGCAGTTTGTATGCGTTTTTTTTAGAACCTAGTTATATGACGCAAAAGCTGTCTTATGAATTGATAAAAAAGGAAGTCCAACTTGCTCAATGGCGTGAAAAAAACATGTCAAAAATATTACATCTGGAACACCAGGTGGATTTTCAAAAGCTGTCAGCCGAATTTAAACAATATAAGGTAGAAACCATTGACATTGATCGTTTTCAGATCATGCATCTTTCTCCCTGTGTCCTCATGAAGAACTGTGTCAAAATGCACTTTTATGGTAATGAGATGCTTTTATTGCTAGGTGTGGACTATGTTGGGTTTTGGAATTATTTAATATCGCAAAATCTAGCGCCCAAAATATCTGTTTTCGGGAACGCCATAGCAGAGGATAACCGTATTGGTATGCTTGACTTGATGTTAGAGAAGGGAGAAGTTACCATTAAGGATTTGGAAAGGAAGCTGGATCTGACTGGAACCAATGCTTACTACCATCTTTCGTTGATGATCAAGGCCAACATGATTAAGTCAAGAAATCAGGGGCGCACGGTGCTGTATAGTTTGAATCCAGCCTGCTTTGATGCCGCCTGTGAAATGCTGCGAAAGTACACTGAACGTACATAAGGTTAAAAAGGTTAAGTTAATCAGATTGCCAACCAGCCCGGCCAATCGGCACACCGATTGGCCGGGCTGCTTTTCTTGTCCCTTTTTCCGGCTTTTATAATATCCCCGTCCATACCAGGATGATCAAAACGCAGGAAATCAGCAGCAGTCCGGCTGCCAGCAGCAGCCCGATGCGACTGCTCCGCGCCGCTTCCTCCTCCGGCGCCGCCGCCATACGCATCCGCCGCAGCCCTGCCGTTACCGGTTTGTAAAGCAGCAGCGTCAGGGCGGTGTTCAGCCCGCCCTTTAACAAATTAAAAGGCAGGAAGGCGGGCAGCAGCAGTTCCGCCACCGCCTGGCGGGGATAGCCCATGTACAGTGGGGTGATCAGGTAGTTCCACAGCAGCATCACAGCGGTCATCAGCAGGCAGCCCGCCGCAAGCCCTGCCGCCGCGCCGCCCATGGTTCGCTTCCGCTTGTAAATCAGAGCCGCGGTACAGGCAAAGCTGCAGCTGGATAGAATGTTCATCACACAGCCGATGGGGCCGGTGTCGCTCACCGTCACCATTTCCACCAGAGCTACCGCCGTGGAAATGGTGAGGGAGACGAATGGGCCCATCAGGAAGCCGCCGATGGCGATAATCACATCCTTGGGCTCGTACTTGAGAAACAGGACCACCGGAATGCGGATCAAAGCCATAGCTATATAGGCGACGGCGCAAAGCATAGCGGCGGTGGTGAGGCGGGCGGTTTTGCTGTTCATGGATAAGTCCTCCGGAAAATAAAAATGCATCTGAAAGACGACTGTCTTTCAGATGCTGACAAAGAACATCACCATAAAACCGGGCTGCCCCAGCTTATCTTCTTTCATCCAGACTATACTGTCGGTTTTGGAATCTCACCAAATCCTGCGCCGGCGCGCTCGCGGACTATACCGCCGATAGGGAATTTCACCCTGCCCTGAAGACGTTTCCTCTATTCAAATGTTAGCTGAAATTATAGCTTCTTTCGGCAGGTTTTGCAAGAGTATAGAATGCGGAACCGGGAGGATTGGTGATCCGTTGACCTAGCGAAGGGATTGGTTGAGGGATTTTGTGAAAACCGCAGGTGAAAATGCAGCCAGGGCCGATTATACAAACTGCCTCTTGTCCTTTTGCCATAAACATGGTATGATATCCTCAGTCGGCTGAGCGTTGGAATATCGTCTTGACCGGCGGAGGGCTGACCCACAATCGAATCATTCCTTATCAAGAGAGGCGGAGGGTACAGGCCCGATGAAGCCCGGCAACCTGCGGCGATGCAGCCGAAAGGTGCCAATTCCTGCGGCATGGAGCCGGCAGATGAGGTGGAGACACGCGCCCGGCTGCCGCCGAGGCGCGTTTTTTTGTGGAGTGAAGGATTGCCGGGGGATTCCCGGAAGGATATTTCATATGAGGAAGGATTGAAAAAACAATGGCAAAACGGCTTTTCACCTCTGAATCGGTGACGGAGGGACATCCCGACAAGGTGTGCGACCAGATCTCCGATGCGGTGCTGGACGCCATTATCCAGCAGGACCCGGACGCCCATGTGGCTTGCGAAACCATCGCCACCACCGGTCTGGTGCTGGTGATGGGGGAAATCTCCACCTCCTGCTATGTGGATATTCCCAAAATCGCCCGGCGGGTGATCCGGGAGATCGGCTATGATGACGCGGCTCAGCGGTTCGACGGCAACACCTGTGCCGTGCTCACCGCCATCGATGAGCAGTCCCCCGATATCGCTATGGGCGTCAACGAGGCGCTGGAAATCCGGGGTCGGGAGGCGGAGGATTACGATAAAATCGGCGCCGGCGACCAGGGCTTGATGTTTGGCTACGCCTGTAACGAGACCCCCGAACTGATGCCCCTGCCCATCTCCCTGGCCCATAAGCTGGCCCTGCGGCTGACGGCGCTGCGGAAAAACGGCGATCTGCCCTATCTGCGGCCCGATGGCAAAACCCAGGTCACGGTGGAATACGACGGCAACCGCCCGGTGCGCATCGACGCGGTGGTGGTGTCCACCCAGCACGCCGAGGAGGCTTCTCTGGAAACTATCCGCCGGGACGTGATCCAGCAGGTGATCAGCCCCGTGATCCCTGCCGGGCTGATGGATGAGGAAACCAAGATTTTTGTCAATCCCACCGGCCGCTTTGTGGTTGGCGGTCCTCAGGGGGACAGCGGCCTCACCGGCCGGAAAATCATCGTGGATACCTATGGCGGCTATGCCCGCCACGGCGGCGGCGCCTTCTCCGGCAAGGACCCCACCAAGGTGGACCGCTCCGCCAGCTACATGGCCCGTTATGCGGCGAAGAACGTGGTGGCGGCCGGGTTGGCCGACCGCTGCGAGGTGCAGCTGGCCTATGCCATCGGCGTGGCCCATCCGGTTTCGGTTCGGGTGGATACCGAGGGCACCGGCAAGGTGCCGGATGACCGGCTGGCCGAGGCTGTGCGCCGGGTGTTCGATTTCCGCCCCGCCGCCATCATCGATACCCTGGAACTGCGCCGGCCGATCTATCAGAAGCTGGCCGCCTATGGGCATGTTGGTCGGGAGGATCTGGGCGTGGCCTGGGAGAAAACCGACCGCGCCGCCGCTCTGCGGGAGGCCCTGGGCCTGTAAAAACCGATTTTGAATGAGGAGGGAGACTATGCCCCAAGCGAATCCCTTTGATGCCGAACATATGCGGTACCTGCGGCTGCTCTCCGAGCAGTATCCCACCATTCAGGCCGTGTGTACCGAGATCATCAACCTCAACGCTATCCTCAACCTCCCCAAGGGAACGGAGCATTTTATGAGCGATCTCCACGGGGAGGAGGAGGCTTTCCGCCATATTTTCAACAACGGCTCCGGGGTGATCCGGGAAAAGGTGGATTTGGCCTTCGGCCACACCATGCCGGAAAAGGAGCGGGCCTGGTTCGCCACCCTGATCTATTATCCCGCCGAGAAAATCGAGGAAATCAAGCGGGAAGGGGTGAATATGGAGGATTGGTACAGCATCACCCTCTACCGGCTGGTGGAGGTGTGCAAGCTCACCGCCTCCAAATATACCCGCTCCAAGGTGCGCAAATCCCTGCCGCCGGAATTTCAGTATATCATCGACGAGCTGCTCCATACCAACTACGACGAAGGCAATAAGCAGGGGTATTATCAGCACATCATTTCCACCATCATCGATGTCCGCCGGGCGGATGAGTTTATCATCGCCCTGGCCACCCTGATCAAACGCCTGGCGGTGGACCGGCTGCATATCGTGGGGGATATTTATGACCGCGGCCCCCGGGCGGATCAGATTCTGGATATGCTCATGACCCATCACAACGTGGATATTCAGTGGGGCAACCACGATATTCTGTGGATGGGCGCGGCGGCGGGCAGCGAGGCCTGCATCGCCTGCGTCCTCAATCTGGCGTTGCAGTACAATACCCTGGATATCGTGGAAAATGGCTATGGCATCAGCCTGCGGGATATGATCACCTTTGCCCAGGAAACCTATAAGGATTGCACCTGGTTCATGCCCCGGAATCCGGATGATAAGTGGTACCTCAAAAGCAGTATGGATACCCTGTCCAAGGTTCATAAAGCCGTGGCGGTGATCCAGTTCAAGCTGGAGGGGCGGCTGATCGCCCGGCATCCGGAATACAAAATGGATCGCCGGCGGCTGCTGGATAAAATCGATTACCAGGAGCGCACCGTTACCATCGACGGCGCCGTTTATCCCCTCAATGACTGCGATTTTCCCACCGTGGATCCCCAGGACCCCTATGATCTCACCGAAGCGGAGGAGGAATTGGTGGCCTCCCTCCGCCAGGCCTTCCGCAAAAGCGAACGGCTGCAGCGGCATGTCCGCTTCCTCTATAGCAACGGCAGCCTGTATAAATGCTGCAATCAAAACCTGCTGTTTCACGGCTGCATCCCCATGGAGGAGGACGGTTCCTTTGCTTCCTTTGATACGGGGGAGGGGCTGGTATCCGGCAAAGCCTTCATGGACTATGCCGATGCCGCCGCCCGTAAAGCCTATTATAGCCCGCGGCTCAACCGGCAGCGGTATGAGGATTTCATGTGGTATCTCTGGTGCGGCAGCGGTTCCCCCCTGTTCGGCCGCGACCGGATCACCACCTTCGAGCATTATTTCGTCTCCGACCGTTCCACCTGGGCGGAAAATAAAAATGCCTACTATCGCCAAGTCGCGGAGCCGGAGGCCTGCGGCAGGATTCTCAAGGAGTTCGGCCTGGATCCGGAAATCGCCCACATCGTCAATGGCCATGTGCCGGTGAAGGCGAAAAAGGGAGAGAGCCCCGTTCGCGGCGGCGGAAGGCTGCTGGTGATCGACGGCGGCTTCTGCAAAGCGTATCACGAAACCACCGGCATCGCCGGGTATACTTTGATCTATAGCTCCCAGGGGCTGAAGCTGGTGTCCCATGAGGCTTTCGCCGGACGGCAGGCCGCCGTGGAGGAAAACACCGATATTCTTTCCACCACCGCCTTGTTCGAGCCCTCCCGCAGTCGCCTGCTGGTGCGGGATACCGATGTGGGCCGGGATCTGCAGACCTCCATCGCCAGCCTCACCGATCTGCTCACCGCCTACCGGCAAGGCTGGATCACCCCGCGGTGACATATAAGCAAAACAGCCGGCCGATAGATTGAATCCAATCTATCGGCCGGCTGTTGTAATTTTTATTGATTTTATAGACATAAATCGTCTTATAATTTCTTGCAAGTGTTTATAGAAGTATCAAAAAAGCCTTGATTTACAAGGGTTTTCCCATTTCCGCTTGTATTTTCTCATATCGCCGTATAAGTTGGTTTTATAGAGTTGGGCACCATTTTAGCACCACAAACAAGGCAACAACCACAAGTATAGGGCAACTTTACCTCACGCGCAAAGACAGTTTAGAAACGCTCTTGTATTTACGCTTTTTGTTACGCAATAGAGGCTCAATAAGCCTTGCAATCAAAGGCTTTTCAGACGCCAAAATCAATACAGCAAGGTGTTTATGCCTTTTCCCTCAAAATGACCTTTAAGTGCGCAACATTTCAAAGCAAGCTGCTATCTGTTTAGATTATCCTTTCCTTTCTGTTCCTTTGCGAAAAGTTCCGTAGCAAGCATTGGAAAAGGGTACCCTTTCCGAAAAATGCAAGCATTTTTCGTTGTTGGGAAGTTCCCACCACCCTTTGCCTTATTTTCTACCTTTATAACAAATCAGTATGAGGCCTTTGGCAATTTTAGGAGAAAAATCGCAACAACTGTTCTCTGTTTCATATCACGGACAGGACATTGAAAACGCCAAAAAGTAATTAAAACAGGTATCTACCGTCAAACAAATAAAATCCTGTATCAACCAGCAATACGATAGCAATGATGACTAATACGGCATAAAGTGCATAGGTGATAGGCTTTATCTTTTTCTCTTTCAGTTTATCGACAAATGCAACCAACTTGTCCAGAAGATTTAAGCTGTTAGCGGTATAGACAATTAGTGCCATAAACTGACTGACTACAAACCAAATTGTCAAGAGCAGAGTCGCCGTAAGAAAGTTTCCTGTCTCGCCGCCCAAGAGGATAACGGCATAATAAGTGGGATCAGTAAAACAGGAGATTGCAAATACAACTCCGGTACTTAGATACTTGATCCAAGTACCATTAACAGCTTTCTTCTCCGTTTCCTCTTTTTTCTTACTAACGCTAAAAAGCCTTCGCAGCACCCACATCAGAATAAAAACGGATACCGCAAACTCCAAAATTGCCCAAAATGGGCTATTGTCCTCAGGCATCATGCTTTTGAGAATATCCACCGCCGCAGTACCAAAGATGGCGGAAAGTACGGCACCGATAAGAACGCTGAATCCCGCATAGGAGAGGAAGAAGAACGCAATATTCGATTTCTTCTCTTTACGCAATCCCATAGACAAAAGGTAAACTGCTGTAAAAGGGTCAACGCCCAAAATGCCTAACCCGATTGTACTGATTACTTTGTGTATCATCATTATGTCCTCATAATTTTACTGCGGAAAGATGTTAGATATTTTTCCATTAAGCGCAATATCTCTTGATGTTCCTTATCGGTCATTTCCTCAAAGACTTTGTTTTCCGCTTGTTCAATAGGCAATATTTTTTCCCTTACAAATGCTTCACCTTTAGGGGTTAAATATATTTTCAATTCTCGTCCGACACCCGGTTGAAAGTCAATTAGTCCGTCTTGATTTAGTTTTTTTGCCGATGAATTTACGGTTTGCTTATTCAAGAGAGTGTACTTGTAAATTTCTGTCTGCGTACAGCCGTTTCCTAACACAAGAATTGCCTGCAAAATCGCATAAGCACTATCGGAAAGTCCCTGCATTGTTGCAATCTCATGATAAAGTTCATCAATAGCATTATTCAAACGGTCAAACTCTTGTAGAACGGGATGTTTTTCAAACCTCATATTTATTCTCCTTTAAGTATGAAATCATACCAAGCATTATAGTATGATTTCATACTCTTGTCAATACCTTTCGGAAAACAAATAGCAGAGGCAGCCAAGAGAGCAAAAGCAACGAGTGCTTTCGCTCTCGTACAGTATGGTTTTTCTTATATCTGCCCGTATCGTTTTATATCGCCATAGGAAATCTGGGCACCAAAGCGGCAAAAATTCTTATTATTTCGAGTGCCACATTCTTTGGAAAAGCCTGTATTTGCAAGGCTTTTCACAGTTTAAGCCATTTTTAGAGAACAAAATCAAATACTATTTTTTATTTCTCCCGTAATCCAATTGCAGCAAATGCCAAACCGGCTATTGGAAATATCAATCCCAACAGATCAATTCCAACCCAACCGGCTATCCTTGCTATCATAAGGCAGCATATCCCAAAGAGGATCAATGCTATTCCAAATAAGATTTTTTTCATTTCCCTATCCTTTCCTCCTGAAACACGTTTTTTTATTATATACCGGTCCATAAGTATTGTCACTTGATATTAATAAAACAGCAGGGAGCTGATGCCAAGAATACGCGTCGACTCCCTGCTGTTTCTTTTTATTTTTCCGTAAATTCCAATATATCTCCCGGCTGACAATCCAGTACCCGGCAGATGGACTCTAGGGTGGTCATCCGGATCGCTTTGGCCCGATTCTCCCGCAGGATGGTGAGGTTGCGCAGGCTGACGCCTGATTTATCCGAAAGCTCAGTCAGACCTACCCGGCGCTTTTCCATCGCCGTCTCCAGATTCACCCGTATAGCCACCGCATTCTCCGCCTTTCCCCGGATTCCTCGCCGCATGTCATATTTGTCAGATCGTCATATCGTTCTCTTCCTTATAGCGCACTGCTTGAAGGAATAGTTCCGCAAACACAAAAAGAATGGTGCCCACCACGGAAAAGGCTACGAACACCACCACCATGAAAAACCGGGTTACCACAAACACCGCAGCAAAGTAGAACACTGCCAGAGCTAGGCAAAACCAGCCGATAATCCGCAGCCGCCGCACGGTATCTCGAGAAAAGGCATCGCCCGTATTGACATTGTGCATCAGACCACGAGCCTGCCACAGGATGCATTCCGACAGCACCCCGGAAACCAGCAGCACCGCCAAATATTTTTCATACCAGTAACCTTCCGCCCCCGGTGTGTTGTGGGTAACCGCCTCCACGCTCCAGGGAAGGGAAATCGTCAATCCCAATGCCACCACCATCAGCGCGACCAGCGCTATCTCCACAAGACCGCTGAGGCCCTGCTTTCCCACAAGCTTCATGCCGTCTATTCGCGCCCTTTCAACTGGTTTTCACGACGGCCGGAAGCCGGCCCTTCAAAGAACGCCTGTTATTATAGCGCAAAACTGCCCCGGGGTCAATGCCGGGGTTTTGATTCTCTCGTCCGCATACGCCCGGTGGAGTCCGTGAGTAACCACGCTTTGCCGAAAAAACGCGAATCCTGTTGCTCATATCATCACAAATCCTGAACAGCTTAACCTGACGTGTGATACGGCTATTGTACAACACAAGAGAGAATGTTTTCGTCGAGGTCTTTCTTTCCCTGACGGCGGGGTTTCCGGCGGTTTTGAGGCTAAATAATGGTTGTATCTGCTGATCGTTTATGCTATGATTAATTAGATAACGTATATTTAATTGATAATAGCCGAGGGGCAGTATTCCAGGACGAGGTGACAGTCAGTGAGTTTATTGAAGAAATTGTTCGGCGACTACAGCCAGAAGGAAATCAAGCGGATTCAGCCGCTGTGCGATCAGGTGCTGGCGCTGGAGGAGACTTACCGCGCCATGAGCGAGGAGGAACTCAAGGGGCAGACGGAGATTCTGAAAGACCGTCTGCAGTCGGGGGAAACGACAGACAACATCCTGCCGGAGGCCTTTGCCACCTGCCGGGAGGCCACCCGCCGGGTGCTGGGGACCCCCCATTTTCCCGTACAGATACTGGGCGGTATTATCCTGCATCAGGGCCGGATCGCCGAGATGAAAACCGGTGAAGGCAAGACCCAGACGGTTATCCTGCCCGCCTACCTCAATGCCCTGACCGGCGAAGGGGTCCATGTGGTGACGGTGAACGAATACCTGGCCCGCCGGGACAGCGAATGGATGGGCAAGGTCTATAAGTATTTGGGGCTGACGGTGGGACTGGTGGTGCACAGCCAGGACAACAATGAGCGGCGCAAGGCCTATCAGGCGGACATCACCTACGGCACCAACAACGAGCTGGGTTTTGATTATCTGCGGGACAACATGGTGATCTACAAGCAGAATAAGGTGCAGCGCAGCCACCATTACGCCATTGTGGACGAGGTGGACTCCATCCTCATCGATGAGGCTCGCACCCCCTTGATCATCTCCGGCCAGGGAGATAAATCCACCGATCTGTATCAGCAGGCGGACCGGTTTGCCAAGGGCCTGAAGATCTTTAAGATCAAGGAGATGGACGCCAAGGAGGAACAGGACACCGTCGATGGGGACTACATCGTGGACGAAAAGGCCCGCACCGCTACCCTGACCCGTTCCGGCGTCAAAAAGGCCGAACAGTATTTCAACGTGGAAAACCTGATGGACAGCGACAACGTCACCCTGCTGCACCACATTAATCAGGCCATCAAAGCCCGGGGCGTTATGACCCGGGACGTGGACTATGTGGTCAAGGACGGCGAGGTCATCATTGTCGACGAGTTCACCGGCCGTCTGATGTTCGGCCGTCGGTACAACGAGGGTCTGCACCAGGCCATTGAGGCCAAGGAGGGTGTCAAGGTGGAGCGGGAAAGCAAGACCCTGGCCACCATCACCTTCCAGAACTACTTTCGCCTGTATAAGAAGCTGTCCGGTATGACCGGTACCGCTTCCACCGAATCCACCGAGTTCGAGCAGATCTATAAGCTGGACGTGGTGGAGATTCCCACCAACAAGCCCATGATCCGCCAGGACATGCCCGACGTGGTGTATAAAACCGAAGCCGGCAAATTCCGGGCGGTGATCGACCAGATTCAGGAATGCCATGAACGCCAGCAGCCGGTGCTGGTAGGCACCATCTCCATTGAAAAATCCGAGCTGCTGTCCAGTATGCTGAAAAAGAAGGGCATCGCTCATGAGGTTCTCAACGCCAAGCAGCATGAACGGGAAGCGGAGATCGTGGCCCAGGCTGGCAAGCTGGGAGCGGTGACAATCGCCACCAACATGGCTGGCCGTGGTACGGATATCAAGCTGGGCGGCAACGCGGAGTATCTCGCCAAGGCGGAGATGCGCCGCATGGGTTTCCCGGAGGAGATGATTACGGCCTCCACCGATTTCGGTGAGACGGAGGACGAGGAAATCCTGGCGGCCCGCAAGGCTTTTCAGGAGTTGGAAGACAAGTACAAGGAGGAGATCCGGCCGGAAGCCGAGAAGGTCTGTGAAGCCGGCGGCCTGTTCATCCTGGGCACCGAGCGGCACGAGTCCCGCCGGATTGATAATCAGCTGCGGGGTCGTTCCGGCCGGCAGGGGGATCCCGGTATGTCCCGGTTCTATCTCAGCCTGGAAGATGATCTGATGCGGCTTTTCGGAGGCGAACGGATCAACAGCCTGATGGAAGCCCTGGGCATCGATGAGGACACGCCCATCGAAAACAAGATGCTCACCAACTCCATTGAAAGCGCACAGCGCAAGGTGGAGGAACGCAACTTCGGCATCCGCCGTGATGTGCTGCAGTACGACGATGTGATGAACCGCCAGAGGGAGATCATCTACAGTCAGCGGGACAAGGTGCTGGACGGCGAAAGCGTGCGGGACGCCATTATCGGCATGATCAAGGAATCCATTGAATCCAACGTCAAGCAATATACCGCGGACGCGGAGGATCACGGCAATTGGAACCTCACCGGCCTGCGGGATTACTACGCCGGCTGGCTCACCAAGGATGAGGATTTCCGTTACACCGCCCAGGAGCTGGAGGATATTGAGCAGAGCGACATCATTGCCGACCTCACCGACCGGGCGATGGAGATTTACGACGGCAAGGAGAAGCAGTACGGCGATCAGCTGATGCGGGAGCTGGAGCGGGTGGTGCTGCTGAAAACGGTGGACCGCTATTGGATGGATCACATCGACAATATGGATGAACTGCGCAAGGGCATTCATCTGCGGGCTTATGGACAGAAGGACCCGGTGGTGATGTACCGTATCGAAGGGTTCGACATGTTCGATCAGATGATCAATGCTATTCGCGAGGACACCTCTCATCTGATGCTGACGGTCCAGATCCGTACCGAAGAAGAACCCAAGCGGGAGCAGGTGGCCAAGCCCACTGCTACCTCCTCCGACGGCACCGACGCTCCCCGAACGGTGCGCAAAACCGCCTCGCAGAAGGTGGGACGCAATGATCCCTGCCCCTGTGGCAGCGGCAAAAAATACAAAAAATGCTGCGGTCGGGACGCTGCTGAATAGAAATGGCGGCTTGTTTAAACCATTAATAAAAAGGAAGATTAGACTGTGAAATTAGGAATCGTGGGTCTGCCCAATGTGGGCAAGTCCACCTTGTTCAACGCCATCACCAACGCCGGCGCCCAGAGCGCCAACTATCCCTTCTGCACCATCGATCCCAATGTAGGGGTGGTGGCAGTGCCTGATCATCGGCTGGATGTGCTGACCGAGATGTATCATCCCGCCAAGGTGACCCCGGCGGTGATCGAGTTTGTGGATATCGCCGGGCTGGTGAAGGGCGCCAGCAAGGGCGAGGGACTGGGCAACAAGTTTTTAGCGAATATCCGGGAAGTGGATGCCATTGTCCATGTGGTCCGGTGCTTTGAAAACGATGATATCATCCACGTGGAAGGCAGCATCGATCCTCTGCGGGATATCGAGACCATCAATCTGGAGCTGATCTTCTCCGATATGGAGATGCTGGAACGGCGGATCGACCGTTCCAGCAAGGCGCTGAAGGGAGATAAATCCCTCCAGACGGAGGTGGATTTTTTTCGCCGGGTTCTGCAGACCCTGGAGGAAGGCAAGCCCGCCCGTTCGGTGGAATGCACCCCGGAAGAGGAGGCGATGCTGTCCACGGTAGCCCTGCTGACGGCCAAGCCGGTGATTTACGCCGCGAACCTCAGTGAAGCGGATTTCTCCGGCGGAACGCCGGAACGGAATCCTCATTTCGCCAAGGTGGAGGCTCTGGCCGCCGCCGAAGGAGCGGAGGTGCTGCCTATCTGCGCACAAATGGAGGCGGATATTGCCGAGCTGGAGGATGAGGAGAAAAAGCTGTTCCTGGCAGAGCTGGGACTGGAGCAGTCAGGTTTGGACCGGTTGATTCAGAAAAGCTACCATCTGCTGGGGCTGATCTCTTATCTCACCGCCGGACCTACCGAGGTGCGGGCCTGGACCATCACCCAGGGGACCAAAGCGCCCCAGGCGGCGGGAAAGATCCATACGGATTTTGAGCGGGGCTTCATTCGCGCGGAGGTGGTGGCCTATGACGATCTTATCGCCTGCGGCTCCATGAACGCTGCCAAGGAGAAGGGATTGGTCCGCTCCGAAGGCAAAGAGTATGTTATGGCGGATGGGGACGTAGTCCTTTTCCGGTTCAATGTATAAATCCATCAAGCGATCCCCCAGTTTTCCGCGGCAGGAAGAACTGGGGGATTTTCCAAACAGAGCCGGATAAAAGGAGAGAGGAGGAGAAGAGGCCGCGTGGAAGCGGTTCCGGCGATGCGACTATATTATCAAACAGGAAAAGAGGGGTCATCATGAGCATCAATCCACAGGCGGATTCCTATCGGGGCGGACTGGAAAACAAGGTGCGGGTCTGCCGCCATAATCTGCTGCTGGCAGTGGTTTTTACGGCGGTAAACGTGCTTCTGCTGGTCACCAATTCCAACAGTTATTTTTTGTTTTCTCTGGTGCTGCCCTATCGTTTTGTGCTGAACGGCATGCTGTTCGGCGGTTATTTTCCCAAGGAGTTCTACGTTGATGAGTTAGATGAGGCGGGCGATTTTACCGTAATCAGGCAGCCTGGAATCCTGATTTCGCTGTGTGCCATGGCGGCGATTATCTTGGGGCTGTATCTTCTGTTCTTCTTCATGTCCAAAAGAAACGGTGTTTGGCTGATTCCGTCCCTGGTCTTTATCATCCTGGATACTCTTGTCTATGTGGGGATTATTTTTCTGTATGGGTTTGAGATCAGCGATATTCTGGATTTGGTCTTCCATGGATGGATCGTGTATTATGCCGTCACCGGTGTAATGGCGGCATCCAAGCTGCAGAAGCAGCCGCCGGAGTCAGAAGTGCCGGCAAATGGCTGGTCGGATGGAGCCGCACCCTATACGGCGGAAATGGCCGTCTCCGCACCGATGTCCGCAGAAGAGGCCGACGGCTGGATTCCTGTAGAAAACGCAGCCGGTGATCAGGCCGAGGTTTCTGTTAGCGTCGGAATGGAACCAGCTGACAATAGCGAACATAAAGAATACGCTGCTGATTCGCGGGATTGACAATCGCCGTTTCCCGCGTTATAATACGGGGCGTATTCATCGGAGGGTATAAGACCGCCGAACCAATAGGAAACGGCGGCAATATGCTGGATAAGATGACGGGAGAAAGCTTCCGTTTTCTTATCCGGCTTTTTTATGGGGAGGAATGGGTTATGCGGCAAAATCTGGCGGAGGGCAGAGTGGGGATTACGCTGCTGAAATTCGCCGGCCCCTTTTTGCTGGCGAGTTTGCTGCAGGCATTATATGGCGCGGCGGATTTATTCGTTGTGGGTCAGTTTGCCGATTCGGCGGCGGTGTCCGGCGTATCCATCGGCAGCCAGGTCATGCAGACGCTCACCGGCGTGATTTTAGGGATGTCCATGGGCGGCACGGTGCTCATCGGCCGAAAGGTGGGAGAGGGAGACGATCCGGGCGCGGCCAAAGCCGTGGGGACCGTGTCCGCACTATTCGCTGCGGCAGCGGCTGTGCTGACGCCGCTGATGCTGCTCGCTACTGACGGAGCGGTGACGCTGCTGGATACCCCTGCCGAGGCGGTGGAGGATACCCGGCAGTATCTGCTGATTTGCTCCTGCGGCATTCCCTTTATCATCGGTTACAATGCAGTGGGAGGAATCTTCCGGGGGTTGGGGGATTCCCGGACGCCGCTGTATTTTGTCGGCTTGGCCTGTGTGGTGAATATTGCCCTGGATTTTCTGCTGACAGGGGGAATGGGCTGGGGTGCTGCCGGCGCCGCCGTGGCGACGGCGGCAGCTCAGGCGGTGGCTTTTGCCGCTGCGCTGCTCTATCTGCTGAAAAAGGGTCTGCCCTTTGCTCTGCCTAAAAGCGGAGGATCCCCCTGGCGGCCGGGAAGGGAGGAGGCCGGCTCCATATTAAAAGTGGGATTTCCGCTGGCCCTGCAGGATGCGCTGGTGAATATCTCTTTTCTGATCATCACCGCCATCATCAACGCCATGGGGCTGGTAGCCTCCGCCGCGGTTGGAGTAGTGGAAAAGCTGCTGGTATTCGCCTTCCTGCCGCTGACGGCGGTATCTTCCGCTGTGGCGGCCATGACTGCGCAGAACATCGGCGCGGGTCGTCGGGACCGCGCGATGAAGGTGCTGCGCTGCGGCATTGCCTGGTCTCTGCTGTTTGCTGTACTCTTCTGCTTATATGCCCAGTTTTTTTCCGCCACCCTTACCCGGTTGTTTACCGGCGAAACGCCGGTGATCGCAGCGGCGGCGGATTACCTGCGCTCCTATTCCACCGATTGTATCCTGGTGGCATTCGTCTTCTGTATGAACGCGTATTTCAGCGGCTGCAGCCAGGCAGTGATCCCTTTGATTCACAGTCTGATCGCCACTTTTGGGGTGCGGATCCCCTTGTCCTTCGTCCTCAGCCGGCTGCCGGGCGAGTCCCTTTATCCCATTGGTTTTGCCGCGCCGGCAGCCACGGCCCTGTCCCTGATCATCTGCCTGGGCTATCTCTTCTGGCAGCGGAGGGGGATGCCAAAGGATTCTCTTTTTTCAATCAATCGGGAGGGATGACCGAATCTCCCGACGGAAAATGCGATAGGTGACCATGATGACGATGCAGGAGAATAGAAAGGTGAGGATATCCGCCAGCGGCATGGAGTAGAGCACGCCGTCCAGGCCGAAGAAGGCGGGCAGCAACAGGGCCAGGCCGACCCCCAGCACTACCTCCCGCAGCATAGATAAAAAGGTAGATTCCCACGGCTTACCCAAAGACTGCAAAAAGATGAAGGTCGCCTTATTTACGCAGGCCAGCGGCAGCATGCAGAGATATATTCGGAAAGCCTTGACGGCAAATTGGGTATAATACACGCTTTCGCTGGACGCACCGAATATACCGATCAGCTGACGCGGGAAAAGCTGGACAATCAGCAGAGCCGCTATTCCTACGGCAGCTTCCACTGCCAGCAGCCGGGTAAACAGCGCCTGACTTCGGTCGGGACGTCCGGCTCCCACATTATACCCCACAATTGGAATGCAGCCGGCGGCGACGCCGATGACGATGGAGATGACGATCTGGAAAAACTTCATGACGATTCCCACTACAGCCATGGGGATCTGGGCATATTCCGGCTGACCGAACACCGGATCTAGGGCGCTGGTGCGGTGGATCATATTGTTGATAGCCGCCATTGCCGCAACCAGAGAGATTTGGGCCAGGAAACTGCACAGGCCCAGGGAAAGACATTTGCCGATGACGGATGGGCAAAGGCGAAAGCTGCTTTTTTTCAGTTTAACGGCCTTGGTGTGAAACAAATACCATACAGCCAGCAGCGCGGTGACGATCTGACCGATAACGGTGGCCACCGCCGCCCCCATCATGCCCCAACGGAAGGCAAAAATAAAGATGGGATCCAGAATGGTGTTAATCGCCGCCCCCAGGAGGGTGGATACCATGGCGAATTGCGGGCTGCCGTCCGAACGGATAATGGGATTCATGGCCTGCCCGAACATATAAAATGGAATCCCCAGAGAGATGTACGTGAAATACTCCTTGGAATACTGAAAGGTCTCCTGATTTACCCTTGCGCCGAAGGCGGTCAGAATCGGGTCCTGAAAAAGCAGATAAACGGCTGTCAGAATCAGGCTGCCGCACAGGGTCAGGATCACCGCGTTTCCTATGCCGAGGTGTGCTTTTTCCGATTCTTTGGCTCCCAGACTGATGCTCACCAAGGCGCAGCAGCCATCCCCGATCATGACGGCCACTGCCAGCGCCACCACCGTCAGCGGAAAGACCACGGTGTTGGCCGCGTTGCCGTAGGAGCCGAGATAAGAAGCGTTGGCGATAAAAATCTGATCCACGATGTTGTAAAGGGCCGCTACCAACAGGGAAATCACGCAGGGCACAGCGTATTTCCGCATCAGCTTTCCGATTCTTTCCGTTTCCAAAAAGCTGTTCGTCTCCGCTGTGACCGGATCGGTCATGCCATCCATTCAAAAACCTCCTGATACGCAAAAGAACGGTGTGCAGCTTCTGTCGGTTGGACTTATGCCGACAGGCTACACACCGTTCTTTTGCTTTTTTGTTTTATTCTGCCGTCGGTCTCCCCGGACGACAAAAACGAGCAGCTAATCAACCGGATTTACGCCGTTTCAGCCACTCGTTGTGATATTGATTATAGCATTTTCAGCGGAAAAGTCAAGCCGGCCGGATGCATCAGCTCTCCGTCAGTTGTTCCCGGCAGCGCAGCAGCGCTGCTTTTTGTTCCTCGCCCACTTCCGGATACCGGGGGTCCAGTTTTTCCAGGTGGTGAACCACAATCTCGGAAATCAACAGCCGGGCGAACCACTTTTTGTCGGCGGGAATGACATACCAGGGAGCTTCCTTGGCGGCGGTGGCGTTAACCGCCTCCTCATAAGCCTGCATGTAATCCTCCCAGTGCCCCCGCTCTGTGATATCGGAGGATGAAAACTTCCAATTTTTCGCCTCGTTGTCAATCCGTTCCAGAAAACGTTGCCGCTGCTCTTCCTTGGAGATGTGCAGAAAAAACTTAACCACGGTGATGCCGTTTTCCGTCAGATACCGCTCATAATCCCGTAGCTGCCGGTAGCGGCGAACCCACAAATCCTCCGTTAGGCAGCGGGGCGGCAGCTTCTGCGTAACCGGGAGGTTGTGAACCTTTCCCACCAGCACCTCTTCATAATAGGAGCGGTTGAAAATCCCGATATTGCCCCGTTCCGGCAGCCGGCGGTTGATTCGCCAGAGATAGTCGTGATCCAGCTCCTCCGCCGAAGGCTGTTTGAAGGAGGTAACCTGAACCCCCTGCGGGTTCAGCCCGCTCATCACATGCTTGATGGCCCCGTCCTTGCCGGCGGAATCCATCGCCTGAAAGATCAGCAGCAGCGCCTCCCGGTCCTGGGCGTAAAAGCGATCCTGCAGTTCGGCCATTCGTTTCACATTCTTCTCCAGCAGGCGACGGCCTTCCGCTTTATCTTTGATTCCGCCGGTTTCCGACGGATCACACTTTTTGATGGAAAAACTGCCTTTTTTCGTATAGCGATAGGGGGCGATGTCCATCATGAAAACTCCTTTGTTTAAACAATATACTCTTTGACCGCATCCAGCAGGCGGACACCCAGGGTAACGGTCATGGACAATCCCTGGTTCACATATTCTTCCTGCTCCACTGCCCCTTCCCGGCGGCATTGCTCCGCCAAGGCTCCCTGGCTGAAGGGCAGCAGAAGTTTTACTTTTTTTCGGTCGGGAGGCAAAGCGGCGGTTATAGCATTCAACAGCGCGGGTAATCCCTGGCCGGTTTTGGCGCTGATGCGTACAGCGGCGCCGTCGGTGCGCACCGGTTCTTCCGCAATATCGCACTTGTTCAGTACGGTGAGGATGGGCCGGCTGCCGCAGCCCAGCTCCCGCAGAAGATCCCGGGTTACCTGGAGATGCTCTTCCGCTTCGGGGCTGGAGGCATCGCATACATTGAGGATGACATCCGCTTCCACCGCCTCCTCCAGGGTGGAACGAAAGGCTTCCACCAGATGATGAGGCAGGCGGCGGACAAAGCCCACGGTATCGATCAACAGCACCTGCCGCCCGTCGGGAAGGCGCAGCGCCCGGGCGGTGGGATCCAGGGTAGCGAAAAGTTTATCTTCCGCCAACACGCCGGCCTCCGTCAGAGCGTTGAGGAGGGTGGATTTGCCTGCGTTGGTATAACCCACGATGGCAGCCGTCTGCACGCCATCCTTGCGGCGGCGCTCCCGGCGGCGTTCCCGCTGCCGCTCCACATCGTCCAGCTGCAGACGCAGAGAGTGAATCCGCCGGCGAATGTGCCGCCGGTCGCTTTCCAGCTTGGTTTCGCCGGGTCCCCGGGTGCCGATGCCGCCGCCCTGCCGGGACAGAGCGGTTCCCTGCCCCGCCAGCCGGGGCAGCAGATACTGAAGCTGGGCCAGTTCCACCTGCAGCCGCCCCTCCGCCGACCGGGCCCGGCCGGCGAAGATGTCCAGGATCAGAGCGGTACGGTCCACCACCCGGCAGTTCAGTTCGCTTTCCAGGTTGCGGTGTTGGGTAGCGGTCAATTCCCGATCGAAAATCACCAGATCCGCGCCGGTATTGCGGCAGAGCTGAACCAGTTCCTCCAGCCGTCCGCTGCCAATGCAGGTGGCTTTGTCCGGAGATTCCCGTTTTTGTACCAAGGTTCCCAATACCGTAGCCCCGGCGGTCTGCGCCAGCTCCGCCAATTCCGCCAAAGATATTTCCACGTCATATTCCCCTGTGTCCAGGGCAACCAGAAAAGCCTGTTCCGGTTTTTCTTCATAGATAATCGGTTCCATGCAAATCCCTCTTTTCGCTGTCGGCTTTGCCCGCATCAGGATGCGTCCGGCTCCTTCCGTTCACTTTGTGACAGCATACAGCCATTATATCCCTTTGGTTGTGCATTGTCCATAGATAGGAAGGGCGCGCCGGAGGAAAATTTGTTGTCGGAAAAGGCGGAAAAACCGCTCCGTCCGGCGGGAAATATGCTACAATAATCAGTAATCACAGGACACGGCAGGGCTTTTCTTTAGAATGCCCGAAAGCGGCGGCAGTATGCCCGTGAGCCGTGACAAGCAGATGAAAAGAGCGGTTATTCGATGGAGAATAGGGAAGGAGATGCGGTATGGATACTTTAGCGGTCATTCGGCGGCTGGCGGCGGAGCAGGGAGCGCTGGTTGCCGCCCACACCTATCAGGCGCCGGAGATTCAGGACGCGGCGGATATTGTGGGGGACAGCTATGCTCTGGCGAAAAGAGCGGCGGAAACGGACGCCGCGGTGGTCTATATGTGCGGTGTGCGCTTTATGGCGGAAGGCGTGAAGATTCTGGCCCCGGACAAACGGGTGGTGCTGGTGGAGCCGGAAGCGGACTGCCCCATGGCCCGGCAGATCGATCCGGCGCGGGTGGCGGAGTTCCGCGCGGCCCATCCGGAATACGCGGTGGTGGCTTACATCAACACTACGGCGGAACTAAAGGCGGTCAGCGATGTCTGCGTCACCTCTTCCTCTGCTTTGAAGATCGTCCGCTCGCTGCCGCAGAAGGATATTCTTTTCATTCCCGATAAAAACTTAGGAGATTATGTCCGCCGGCAGGTACCGGAGAAGCATATCGTTACCTGGGAGGGCTATTGCCCGGTGCATAACGCCGTTACGGCGGCGGATGTGCTGGCGGCCAAAGCGCTGCATCCGGAGGCCAAGGTGGCCATGCATCCCGAATGCCCGCCGGAGGCGTTGGAATTGGCGGATATGGCGGGTTCCACCGCCGCCATTATCGACTATATCCGGGAGGGCGGCAGCGGCGGAGAAAAAGTGATTGTCGCCACCGAGCGGGGCGTGGTGGACCGGCTGGATGCCCGTTATCCCGGGCGGCTGCATCAGCTCTGTGAAGATAAGCTGGTCTGCCCGGATATGAAGCGCACCACTCTTCAAAGCCTGCTGACTGCCATGGAGAGCCGGGGCGGAGAGGAAATCCGTCTGGGGGAGAAGCTGGCCGACGCCGCCCGCCGCAGCCTGGAAAATATGCTGCGCTACGGAGGATAAAACCGCGGCGGAACCATTGAAAGGATAAAAGGATCATGAACGATTATGATGTGTTGATCGCAGGCAGCGGCGTGGCGGGACTGTATGCTGCACTGAACTTTGCCCCCGAAGTGCGGGTGCTGGTCTTGGCTAAACGGGAGCTGACATTGTGCAACAGCTTTCTCGCCCAGGGCGGCGTGGCGGCAGTGGTGGATAAAGAAAACGATGACTACCGGCTGCACATAGCGGACACCCTCATTGCGGGAGGCTATAAAAACGATCTGCGGAGTTTAGAGATTCTGGTAAACGAAGGACCGGAGGATGTGCTGCGTCTTGTCAAGGAGATGGGGGTGGATTTCGATCAGGATTCCGCTCATCATATTTCCATGACGCTGGAGGGCGGGCATTCCCGCCGCCGCATTCTTCACCATAAGGATTCCACCGGCCGTGAGATCACCGAAAAGCTGCTGGCCATGGCTCGGACCAAGCCCAACATCACCCTGCTGGAAAATGCCCAGCTGACGGCGCTGACACCGGCGGGGGGAGGCTTCTGGGCCGGCTTGCTGGTAAACGGAGAATATCGGGCGCTGACCTGCTCCTATTGCGTGCTTTGCACCGGCGGCATCGGCCGGGTATATCCCTATACCACCAATTCGGCCATTGCCACCGGCGATGGCATCACTCTGGCCCACGAACTGGGAGCCAAAATCAAAAATCTACGGCTGGTGCAGTTCCACCCCACCGCTTTCGCGGCCGCCAAGGGCAGGGAACGGTTTCTGATTTCTGAGGCGGTGCGGGGCGAGGGAGCGGTGCTTCTCAACTGCAAGGGAGAGCGGTTCATGTTCCGCTACGATGAGCGGGGTGAGCTGGCGCCCCGGGACGTGGTTTCCCGCAGCATCATGCGGGAGGCTGATAAAACCGGCAGTGAGAATTTTTATCTGGATATCACCTTCCGGGGAGAAGCCTTCATCAAGGATCGTTTCCCCATGATTTATGCCCGCTGCCTAGAGGAAGGGGTGGATATCACTAAGGAACATATCCCCGTATTCCCCTGCCAGCATTATCTGATGGGTGGCATCGACGTCAACGTATACGGAGATACCACCGTGGACCGGCTTTATGCCGCGGGAGAGTGCAGCCACACCGGCGTTCATGGCCTCAACCGCCTGGCCAGTAATTCCCTGCTGGAGGCGCTGGTGTTCGCCCGCCGTACTACCTACGACATCGCCCGCCGGATGCGGCATGAAAGCAGCGAGGTTACCGCGCCGCCTCCGCCTGTACCTGCCGGCGGCCGTGCTTTGGAGCATGGCTACCGTACCGCCATCCGGGAAATTATGCAGAAAGCTTGGTTTGTGATTCCCGATTATGAGGCGGTACAGGCCGAACTGGTCACCGCCCGGAGGATCTTGGAGGAACTGCGTACCGGCGGCTACGCTTTAACCACCGATTATGTGGAGGCTAAGTCCTTGGCCACCGTCTGCACGATTATCCTGCAGGAAGTGGTGGACGAAGTAATCAATAAGGATAAACAACAAAAAGTATAAGTAAATGATTATCAACGAACCGAAAATATACCCCGATCTTGAGAAACGGAGGATAATACCATGCAGCTGCCCTTGTTTTATGCGGATGACATCATCAAGATGGCTTTGAAAGAAGATATCCATTATCTTGATACCACCACCGACCTGATGATCCCGGAGGAGAGCCGCTCCACCGCCCGTTTCATGGCCAAGGCGGAGGGCGTGGTCTGCGGATTGGATGTGGCGCTGCGGGTGTTCCAGCTGTTGGATGACAGCTTCACCTGCAAGGTGCTGTTGCCGGAGGGCAGTGAAGTAAAGCCGGGAGATATCATCGCCGAGCTGGAGGGCCGCACCCGATTCCTGCTGAAGGGGGAGCGCACCGCTCTGAATCTGCTGCAGCACATGTCCGGTGTGGCCACCGCCACCCATCAGGCGGTGAAGCTGGTGGAAGGAACCCGGGCGGCGATCACCGATACCCGAAAAACCCTCCCGGGCCTGCGGGCGTTGCAGAAATACGCCGTCACCGTGGGCGGGGGGAAGAATCACCGATTCAACCTGTCCGATGGGGCGATGCTCAAGGACAACCACATTGACGCCGCCGGCGGCATTCCCCAGGCGGTGGCTGCTATCCGAAACAAGCTGGGACACATGGTGAAGCTGGAGGTGGAGACCCGGAATCTGGAGGAAGTCCGCCAGGCGCTAGAGGCGGGAGCCGACGTGATTATGCTGGATAATATGGACTGCGCGGTCATGGCGGAGGCGGTGAAGCTGGTGGACGGCCGGGCGCTGCTGGAGGCCAGCGGCGGTATTACCGCGGATACGCTGCGGGCAGTGGCGGAGACCGGAGTGGATATCATCTCCATCGGCGCTTTGACCCATTCGGTGAAGGCTATGGATATCTCCATGAAAATCCATTAAACCGTTTTTGGGCTATAGAGGAACAGAATTGATCATAGAGATTGAAAGTTATAAAATAAAAGGATTGTTTCTCAGCGGAAAAAACTGTACGGAAAAGATGCTGCGGCAAAGGGTCAAACAGGTATTGGCAACAGAGCAGGACAACTTTACGGCTTTGTTTTGCCGGTGGTATGGATTCGATGCCGTTGAGGGTGAGGATATTCACCCGGATTTTGTCATCGATCTGGATATGGGCTGGATATATGCCCCCAAATATGAAGACTGAACACAAAACAAGCGACCCCATCCCGTAATCAC
>ENA-UOJE01000222-UOJE01000222.1-human-gut-metagenome-genome-assembly--contig:-C23-NODE-222-length-69396-cov-12.237493_pt1 | contig 69396 bp, 69 predicted proteins | sample MGYA00242341_ERZ723888 | MGnify/ENA metagenome assembly ERZ723888 | reverse complement strand
CTTTGCCCTCTTTTTTTTCTCCCATTCCACAATCTTTGACGTAGAGCGATTTTATCCCGTTATTTTTATTCGCCCGCCGCTGATTTCCGAACCAACTTATTGCAAGTGCGCAAACTTGTAAAACCTCATTTATTTGTTTTGCATCTTTCTCTTGCCTTCTGCATTTGCCCGCAAGCAGACACGTGGGAAATTTATATGAGTATTCAGCTTTTTAACTTAATTTCAGCTTGTCCATTTACCTTATTTTTTATTAAATCATTTTGATGTGCAAAATTCTAATATCCTTTCTACTTACAATTACAGCGACCTTCGCATTTTCTTCGCCCCAACCCGCCAATGCAAATAGGCAGCTCACGGAAAGCCAAATTAACGATAGAATAGAGTGCGCAAAGGCGGAAGCGCAAAGACAAATAGACGCCGGCATAATCCAGGGCGCCGTATTTGCCGCGACAAACATACCGCCGACTCCCGTCGGATACCAGCGCATACACCCCAAAAAAATACCAATGACAGCCAACTCGCGCTTCGACATTGCCTCTGTCACAAAAACATTCACGGCCGCCGCCTGCGCCATTTTAATATGCGACGGCAAAATCTCCCCGGACACTCCATTTACAAAATATCTCCCAAAATCCTCTCTTGGCAAAGAGTGCGACATTACTGTACGCGACTTGGCAATGCATGTCGGCGGATTCGACAACTCAAAACCCTATTGCTCGCCCGATATGGAGGTATTTTATCGCGAACTCTATAATTTGCGCCCCGTCCGCCCCCGCCTCTCGGCTTTTGAATACTCATGCGCCAATTTTGTGCTTCTAGGAAAGATCGTAAACAGCGTGGCAAATTCCGACTTGGAATCATTCGCAAAAAAACGCATCTGGAAGCCCCTTGGAATGAACCGCACGCTCTGGAATCCTCCGGGAGACGGGCCTGACGAAGTCGAGCACTGGTTCCCAAACCGCCCCGCCGGACAGCGCAACGATCCGGTCGCTTTTAACTGCCCATTCCCGGTCGGAAACGCCGGATGCTTCTCGACTGCAAATGACCTGATGTTGTTTGCATCCGACCTGCTAAGCAAAAAAACTTTTCCTAAAAAATATTACGACCTCCTTTTTACCCCCGCTTTCGATAAGAATGGCGACAGGCGCTCCTTTGGCTGGGATATGTCTCCACGCACGCGCCCGGAGGGCCTTTCGGATAAAACAATTCTACACTCCGGCTGGACGGGGCAAACCATTTGCGTGGATCCGGAAAACAACTTTGCCGCCGTAGTGTTGACCTCCCGCACCGGAAACCATGGCGAAGCCATGAAAGGCCGCGCTAAAATTATCTCCATTTTATTTGGAAAATAGCAGAACCTTCTTTGCGAAAAAACGTAAATAAAGACGCCCTTTCAAAATCGAAGATTTCGCGCGTTCCGCAGTCCTTGCCCATTGCGGCAAAACCTCACCCCCGGCTTTCCATTCCTAAAAATCGTAAAAAACTTTTCACGAACGCCCGACTACCCGAAAAGCCGCCGCAATTTTCTCCTGCGGTGCCTGCATGCACGCCGATATTTTTTATAAACCATATTAAACACCGTTTAAAAAAACACACGACTGTCTGCTCTATCCCGGAAAATTCCCGCCTTGAAATATCAATATTTTAAGTTAAAATTCCATAAAATTTTCCCATAAAAATCTCTAATTCTACGCAATCCGCCATTCGCCCTATTTCAAATATACATGGCGCGCAACTGAACCATTATCAAAACCTACTGTCAGACTCTATAACATGCTAAAATTTATATCAAATATCCTCCCCCAAGAAGGAATTTTTGGCTTGCACAACGACTCCGCTGCCTCAGCTATCGTAATATCTGCACTCGTTGTCTTCACTTACGCGGCTACTTATTCAATCGCAGCCCTACTAAGGAAATTCTCCGCCAACATTCAGCTAAAAAAATTCTCGCGCGAGGCCCAAATCCTCTCAGACAACAGAATGTTTAAAAAACTATCCGCGCTAATTCCGCCGATAGTATTCCTATTTGTAATCCCGCTTCTATTCCCGCGCGAAGATGTCGGCGACACTATATTTATCGTCACCGAAAAAATACTCTTTCTATACTTCTATGTCGTCTTATGGATCTTCCTCGTGGGGGCTGTAAATGTGTTTGACGACCTCATTTCAGTGAGAAGCCACAAATACATGCGCGGTTTCGTTCAAATGATGAAACTCAGCGTCGCGGTCATTGTTGTCATACTGGCTGCCTCAACATTCATCGACAAATCCCCATTCCGCATACTCGCAGGCCTCGGAGCTTCCGCCGCTGTGCTAATGCTAATATTTAAGGACGCTATCCTCGGCTTTGTCGCGTCTGTCCAGCTTTCCGCTAACGACATGCTCCAATGCGGCGACTGGATTTCCATGCCAAAGTACGGCGCAGACGGCATTGTCACGGAAATTGGCCTTACTGTCGTTAAAGTTAAAAACTGGGACAACACCATCGCAAACCTCCCAACTTACGCGCTTGTAAGCGACTCCTACATAAACTGGAGAGGCATGTACGAAAGCAACGCAAGAAGAATCATGCGCCATGTCCTCATCGACGCAAACAGCGTCAAATTCTGCGACGACGCTTTCCTTAAAAAATTATCCGCCATTCCTGCCCTCTCGGAGTTCATTTCCAACATCATAAAAAACAACCAAGACCCAAACAACCCGTATTCGCGCCTTACCAATTCGGGCCTTTTCAGAAAATACCTCGAACTTTATATCGAAAACAATCCGCGCACCGTCACGTCTATGGTCCACTTCGTGCGGCAGCTCCAACCCACCGAAAACGGCTTGCCGCTCGAGCTATACTTCTTCACCACCACTGAATGGGTCGACTACGAAAAAATACAGTCCGACACTTTCGACTTTGTCATCGCATCGGCTCCACTATTCGACATCAGAATATTCCAAGTAGAAAGCGACGCCGCAAACGCCCCAGACGGCGTGTAATACCCCTCCGCTCGCAAATCCACATCACATTTTATTGGCCCACCAACACTCGAGAGTTTGAGCAATCGCAAACTCATGCCGTTCAAATCCGCTCCAGTTCCCTCTGCAAATACCTGCCCGGCATGCGCCATTTTGCCCGCAGCAGACTGCGTAATGGGCAAATCCTCGCTAACACTTTTTTCTTGAGGTTGGCGCGCACAAAAAAATCAAACGCATTTCATATATGCCGCGCCAAAATCTTCTTAACTGTTTAGCTATATGCGGCAAATTTTGCGTTGCAACGCGCGCCCTATAAAAATAACTCTCTAACATAACAGGAGGAAATTTATGCTAAACAGGCGCAATTTTATAAAAAATGCAATTCTCGGCGGAACAGCTCTCGCCTCTATAAACGCTCTTGCCGACGACATTTCGGCATCTGTCCGCAAAGGAAAAAATAGAACCCCAAAATTTAATATGCACGGCTATGCCGCCCCGCGCATCGACGACCTAAGAATCGGCGTCATCGGCCTCGGCGGGCGCGGCTTCATGGGAATTTCAAGATTCCACCTCTTCGAGGGCGCGCGGACTGTCGCCATTTGCGACATCGTGCGCGAAAAGGTGGACAAAATAGAAAAATACCTCGCCGAAAAGAAGCTCCCCAAAGCAGCCTCTTATTGCGGAAACGACGAAGAATTTAAAAAACTTTGCGATAGGGACGACATCGACCTCGTATTTATCGCAACTCCATGGAAATGGCACGTCCCGATGGCGGAATATGCCATGAACGCGGGAAAACACGTCGCCGTTGAAGTGCCGGCAGCCAGAACACTCGAAGAGGCTTGGCGCCTCGTGGAAACGAGCGAACGCACAAAAAAGCACTGCTTTATGCTCGAAAACTGCGTCTACGACTTCTTCGAATCGGCCACCATAAACATGGCAATCGACGGAGTACTCGGGGATTTAATACACGCGGAAGGAGCATACATTCATAAAATAATACAGGCCCTTCCAAAAAAAGAAACTTGGCGTTGGGAGGAAAATAATAAAAGCGGAAACCTATACCCCACACACGGACTTGGCCCAGTGTCGCTTGCAATGGGCATCAACCGCGGCGACTCCTTCGACTACATGACATCTATGTCTAGCGACGACTTTACATGGTTTAAAAACGCAAAGCGCGCAAAAGAGGAAGTTCCGTCCATTCCGCTTTTCGACAAATACAGAGGCAATATAAACTCCTCCCTTATTCGCACAAAAAAAGGCAGAACTATCGTCCTTCAACACGATGTCTCGTCTCCGCGCCCATATGATAGAAGGCATATTTTAAGCGGAACAGACGGTTTCGTCCAAAAATATCCGTCGCAAACCATTTTCCTCGGCGGAAAAGAGCTCTCGAAAGAGGATTCGGGCAAAATTCTAAAAAAATATTCCCCCGAAACTATCATAAAAATAGGCGAATTCGCCAAAAAAATCGGCGGCCACGGAGGCATGGACACCATTATGGTTTACAGGCTAATACATTGCCTGAGAAACGGACTGCCGCTCGACATGGACGTTTACGACGCCGCTGCTTGGTCGGCCGTCACGCCGCTGAGCATATGGAGTGCCGCAAACCGCTCCGCACCAGCAGACTTCCCCGATTTTACCGCAGGCGCATGGCAGACTGCTAAACCACAAAAACTTTCTTAGCCACCATACGGCGCAAGTGCGTCAAGCAAAAACTCCGCGGCAGAATTGCCGCAAACATATTTGCTTATAAATACCGCATTCTTCCGCACAAAATGGAAATAAAAAATGCGCCGCCACACGACTGCGCCTATACGGCATTTTCTACCGTAAATTACAGGCTAACACCGTAAGAATCTCGCGCAAATTTGCGGAGATTCACGACGGATTTCTTCATCTCCATCTCTTCCAAAAACTTCATCAGCCCGTCGAAGTCCGGAACCCTATGCTCGGGGACTTCTACTTCAAAATCGGTTTTTAGCGTCACAAGCTCCAAATTCCTGCGCAACAACCCTTCGCCTTCTTTAACAACCGCCCTAAACTTGTCTGGCTTCAACCAATCGTACCGCCTTATTATCGTATCGAGATCCCCAAAGTCTTTCAGCCACTTGGCGGCCGTCTTCGGCCCTACGCCGTGCAAACCCGGTATATTGTCGGCAGTATCCCCAACTATCGCTAAATATGCCGGTATCTGGGCGGGCGACACTCCAAACTTGCCTTTAACCCCTATCGAATCGAGAGGCGTCCAATTCTTCTCGCGCCCGGACGGAGGCAATAGCTGCCTCACTCCAGGACCTACAAGCTGCGCAAAATCCTTGTCGGCACTGACTATCGTAGAGCTCCTATCAAGCCCCTTCAACTTGCATACGGTGCTCGCGAGCAAATCGTCAGCCTCCACGCCCTCCTCCGATACCGTATCAAAGCCAAATAACCCGCATAGGTCTTTTATGGCGGGGAGCTGCCGCCTAAAATTCTCGGGCGTTTCAGCGCGGTTTGCCTTGTACTCCGGATAAATTTCGCGGTGCCTCGCAGACCCGCCCTTGTCAAAAAAAACAGCACCCGCATGCGGCGCGTCGAGCGCGGACAGTTTTAAAAGACTCTGAAAAAACGCATGCAACGCCCCCGTCGGAAACCCGTCCGAACGCGAAAGGTCGGGCATTGCGTAAAAGCATCTAAACCCAAGATTGAATCCGTCTATCAAAAAGCAGTCCATTGCCATTACATTCTCAAATGCGTTCAATGCGCGCAAACATTTTTTCCTACTTTTCTGAGCTTTCTCCAATATTTTTTATATTTTCAAGCCGCACAGGAACTTCGGAACAATCCTCAAAAGTGCAACCCTCAACGGATATGTTTTCCCCCACCCAGCCCTCGGCCGCAGCAGACTCGGGAAACTTTGCGGAAGCATATATAGCAGGAGCCCCATCTTCTAGGCGCCAATGGTTGCAATTTTTAAACGAGCAACCCTCTATCTTTATATCGCGCGGAGCAGGCCCTTCCATCCACTTCGAAAAATCGCATCTCATGTATATCGCAGGAAGCGCCGTATCAGTAAAATAACACCCTTTCACCTCCGCCCCCTCCGTCAGCAAAAACAGCCCACGCCCCCTATTTGAGCCAAATTTGCAATCAACTATGTCCACCCTCGGGAAAGCAGTTGCATTCGACACAGGCATTCCCGCCTTCGCGTATTCTGGCAACGGATTCTCGCATGTTATATACACCTCTCCAGGCTTCTCACCAATTTTGCTCTCGACTACCACGCTCTCAAATTCAGGCCTTAGCCAATTTGTTTTGCCCCCTATCCTCAGCACGTCGCCCTTGCGCGGCGCAAACTCCTTTATCAGCCCAGTCAGCCTCCTTCCCAATTTGATTCTAGCAGAATTCTCTCCGGTCCTCTCGCAAAACACCCAGTACGTCTGGCGAATACCCACAGCGTCGTCGCCAGTGCCATAAAATTCGCAATCCGACACGCGTATTTTGCCTCGGCAATTATCCAGATTTATGCCGTCCGCCGTTGTGCTCAATATCCCGTCTCCTTCGGGAATTACATTGATTTTGTCGAGCAATATATTTTCGCTATTGCAGCCGAATATGCCCGCCCCCGCATGCGACTCTATCGATATGCGCTCAAACCTAACATTGCGCGAATCCGCAATTATAATCGCAGGTGGTGCGTAAACCTGGTACCTCAAAACAACCACCTCCCCAGCCTCGGGCATTTTCGCCGGATTCTCAAGGGGAACGCTCAATACCCACGGATCCACAGGCTTGGCAAATTTTCTAAATCGCGTCTGGTACGCGTCCGTTTCCGACGTAAATATTTTGCGGCCCATATCGTACGAAGTCACCGCCTTCACGTATCTCCAACTTGCCGCAAACGGCGCAAATAGCGCACATTCAAAACTTCCTGACTCCTTGTCGATTTTGCCAACCCGCCCAACTGCGTATGGCATTTTTGAATCCCTTATTTTTATCCCCCGAACGCAAACATTCTCGCACTCAGACATTCCTATGTACGCTCCTTCAGAGTGCCCAACAAATATCGCTCCACGCCCGTCTATGGCAAGGTCGGAAACCCCGGAAAGCCCTATCGCGGCAATTCCCATTTTAAGCTTCTTAAAATCGTACCTTCCCTCATTAAAAACTATGCGCGTGCCGGGAATCTCTACGGCGGCTTTTATCGCGGCAGCAACTGCGCCGGTGTCGTCGCGACCGTCGTCGGCAATCGCGCCAAAGTCAGACACGTACACCGCATTGGGATATTTTTTCAGAAATTTATCGTAATCGGCATCGTATGGCTCTGCCCTCAAACAGGCGGGCACTAATGTAAATATAGCCGCAAAAAAAACGGCAGCCGCGCTAAAATCTTTGCACCCCACAGCAAACCTCAAAAGTTTTATCAATTTGGGGGGCACTCCGCTTACAACCCTTCTACGGCTTATGTTCCAGCTTATTCGCATCGGCACTAAGTATCACAATACGACTAACAACCCTCACCCAAAAATAAAAATGCACGACAGTCTCTGCCCCTACGCAAAAATCATCTATATGCGGGCGGATTTTCAGTCTCGGTCTCCACCGGAACTTCGCGGTTTTTTCCGGGCTCCTTCTTCCACGTACGCTCGGTAGTCGTTGCGTCAACATCGGGTGTCAATGCCGGGCCAATGGCGTCGCAACTAAATCCAGTGCTTTGGCAGGAGCTTAATATCCCAGCGGCAAAGGCTGCAATCAACACTATCGCAAGTATCTTTTTCATATCTAAATTAAAACCTATTCAACCATCAAAGTTTCGCAAGCCGTTTTTTCAAATCTATACCCCCCCCGCACATTTTATCTTTAACTGCTTAATCTCCACTCCGATTTATAGGTAAAAATTCGCAATATCGCCTTTTTTCATAAATTTGAGTTTGACATTCATTTTTTAGCCTCCAAAACTTTAATCAAACGTTTGAAATGTAATTTTTATATTCCCTTCCAAAATGCATAGACGCGATTTTATTAAAACATTTTCAGTCGCCGCTGGCGCCGCTTTATTCTCGGCGCATTCCTTTGGCTCAGACATTAAAAAGTTTAAAATGAAATTCTCCCCGCGCCTGGGTTTCTCATTCGGAACTCCCACCGCCGGAAACGACCCCATCAAACTAATGCAGTACTTTAAAAACTGCGGCTTGCTGGCTGTCGAAGGCGTTTGCCCCATAAACCACTCCAAAAAAATTTCACAGCAGGATATCGAAAAACAAATACAAATCGGCGAAACCGCGAAAAATCTCGGTCTTGAAGTCGGCTCACTCTCCTCAATGAACGAAAAAGATGTGCCGACTATGACCGCAAACAAAGTAAAGCGTCCAGACGGTTCGATTGTCGCCGACAAGCCAGCTCTGCGCGCAATGCTCGAAGAACAGCTTGAAAACACTTTCGGCGTCCTCTCGCGGGTAGGCTCAAAAATTCTCATTATCGGCCCCGGCGCGCTCGATAAAGAATTAGAATGGCGCAAACAGTACGACAATGTCATCGATAACATGTCATTCTGCGCCGACATATGCAAAAAGCGCGGCTTCATAATGGAAATAGAAGCCCTTAATACGGTAAAGGAACATCCGGGCGTATTTTGCGTAAACAATACCCTCGCAGCGCGCATCGCCCGCGACGTCAACAGCCCCGCATGCGGCATTCTATACGATATCTACCACGAATACATGCAAACCGGCAACCTCTCGTCCCTCGACGACGAAAACGTTTGGAACCGCATCGTCTCCTTCCACGTCGCAGACGCACCGGGAAGAAACGAACCAGGATCGGGCGAAATCGACTACGCCAAAGTATTCAAAAAAATCTGGGACAAGGGCTACCGCGGCTTTATCGGGCTTGAACACGGGCAGTCCATAAAAACCCCAGAACAGGACGCCGAAATTCTTAAAAGATACCGCGCTTTCGACGCGCAAGTTTAAAACATATAAGGGAAAATAGGAAATCATTATGGATAGAAGAAACGCTATAAAATCAATCGCTGTCGCAGGAGCCGCAGCGGCTTTGCCGAAATTCTCGGCCGCAGAGGTCGGCAAAAAAAGCCAGCTTAAAGTAGGACTCGTCGGCTGCAGCGGACGCGGCATCGGCGCCGTTGAAAATATGCTACAAGCTGCAAACGGCTCTGTCAAAATCGTCGCTATCGCCGACCTATTCGCCGATAGAAACGATCTAGCCATCAAGGCATTCGAAAGATACGCAAAAAAATTTGGAAAGGATACCATCGACGTACCCCCAAGCCGCAGATTCTCAGGCTGGGACGCCTACAAGCAAATCCTCGGCGAAGATATCGACATTATTATCCACGCCACCCCGCCTGTATTCCGACCACTACACATCAGGGAATTTGTAAAGGCCGGCAAACACCTGTTTGTCGAAAAACCCGCGTGCGTCGACCCCGTCCAATGCCGCGAAATGCTTGAAATCGCCGACGAAGCCGATAAAAAAGGCCTCACCATTATCCCAGGAATCCAGCGCCGATTCCACGCGGGATACCAAGAAGCTATTAAACGCATGCAGGACGGCCAAATCGGTGAAGTTCTCGGCGCACAAGCGTATTGGCTTAACTCGCGCTTCTTTATTCAGGACAACGGCGTTTTGCGCCTCCAAAATCCCGACCCCGAAGAAATTGAATACCAAATTCGCAACTGGTTTATTTTCAGATGGACGTCCGGAGACTGCTACGTAGAGCAGCACGTCCACAACCTCGACGTCATACTCTGGGGCCTCGGGAAAGATCCCAAAGAAGTATGCGGCATTGGCGGCAGAAGATGGGATATCGAATTCCCAAAATACGGAGACCGCTTCAGCCACTTCGGAGTAGATTTCGACTTTGGCGAAGGCCTGCATTGCGCAAGTTATAGCCGCCGCGAAAACAAGTCCGCCGACATCGTCTGCGAACGCTTCATCGGGTCAAAGGGCGTTCTCGAAACAAACCTCGACGGCAACCGCATGCGCATTCTCGGCCAAAAACCGTGGACCGCTGACGGCAACTACCCGCAAGCTATGGTCGAAGAACACAGGGTGCTTATCGACTGCGTCTTGAACAACAAACCGCAAAATCTCCTCCGCGAAATGGTGAAATCGACAAGACTCGCCATTGCAGGCAGAGAAAGCGCATATTCCGGCCGCAGCTTCAAATACGAATGGATTGTAAGCCGCTCCAAACAATCTTGGGCGCCGCAGGAATGGAAATTCGGCAAAAAGCCAATTGACCCGATTCCGCTCCCAGGCCAATACCAGCTCGTATAGCAATATTTTCACGGCAAATAAGGAGAACAATTATTTGTGCGCTTTTTTTTGTCTCAAATAAAACTCCGCCGAAAAATTCAGCTGCTAATAATATAACGCCAGTTGCTGTAAAATGCGCGCCTCAATGCAAAATTTTTCAAAAACCCGCCAATGCATGCAAAATTTAATTGTCCACACGCCCAGCCGCACAAAAAAACTTTAATATAACTCACTGCGACTCTTTGACAAATACGTCAACTCTCGCGGGAGGTATGTTCAACGCTACAAACGAAACCTTCTCATGCCTCATTTTTTTGAATCCCAACGACTCCGGCGAACGCACTAAATTATATGTAAATTGTATAAAACGCCCGCCTTTGGGAAGCGCATTTTCAGAGGCGTTTAATATTGCGGACACAACCTTCCCTGGAAGGCTCACCAATGGAAGGCATGAAACTATCGCCTTCACTCTTTTGGAATCCTCGCCAGCAAGTATTTTTTCTATATTTTCGGCGCTGTCATTCACAATAACCGCCGCGGGAAACCTTTCCTCCAATATCCGCGCAAGTGCCCCGTCAAATTCCACGCAATAAAGCTTCGCGCCCCCGCCTGCCGCCAACGGACATAGTTTGGACGTAACCGCCCCAGTGCCCGCGCCAAGCTCCACTATTACATCGCCTTCGCCCACACTTCCGACAGCCGCTGCCATGCGCCGCGCAAGAAAGCTCGAACTCGGGCATACCGCGCCTATTCTCGCGGGGTGCCGGACGTATTTACACATAAATTTTAACGCGTCTTTTATATTCATTCCCATGCGTACATGCGCCCAATTATTGCGCCTGATATATATCGTGCAGCCTCACAAGCCCCTTGAAAACCCCGTTGCCGTCTACCACCGGCAATACAGACAACTTAGACTTGCGCGCCTCCATCAGCTTTACCGCCTGCCCAAGAGATGCGTCAACCCCCGCGCATACGGGCGTTTTCGTCATTATGTCGGAACATTTCATGGAGTCCAAATCAAATGTTTTTTGCAGCATTCTGCGCACGTCGCCGTCAGTTACCAATCCCTCCAGCTTTCCGTCAGCTGAAACTGCGCAAGCCGCTCCAAGCGGCTTGCGGGTCATCTCTATCACTATCTTGCGGACGCTGTCGTCCTTTGATACCGTCACGCAATCGCACGCAGGCGTCATTACATCGGCAACGTCAAGCAATAAATTCCTGCCAAGCTGCCCGGCGGGATGAAACTTTGCAAAGTCCTCTTTCGAAAACTTGCGCGCCTTCATCAGCGCACACGCAAGCGCGTCGCCCATCGCCATCGCCAAAGTCGTAGAATTCGTCGGGACTATCCCAAGCGGATCAGCCTCGCCGTGCGATGAGGCGTCGAGTATTATGTCGCTCGCCCTGCCCATCGGAGAGTCTATGTTGCCTATCAACGCTATTATCGTAGACTTGAATTTCTTCAATATCGGTATCAGCCTCACGCACTCGACAGTCGCGCCGCTGTTGGATATCAATATCGTTGGATCCCCAGGCTCGTACACTCCAAGATCCCCGTGCACGGCGTCGCACGCATGCAGAAAAACCGCAGGCGTTCCCGTGCTCGAAAGCGTCGCCGCTATCTTCTGTGCCACCAGCCCAGACTTGCCCAAGCCGCATACCAACAATTTTCCCTTGTGCGATAGTATCGCGTTTACGGCCTTCGCAAAATTCGCATCAAGCCTATCAACCGTCGCCAATATCGAATTGGCCTCGCATTTTAATACCTCGCGCGCAAGCGATATTATTTCACCGTCATTCATGAATTGCGCTTTCTCAAAAATTCCTCGGCTGCTTCAAGATCGTCCGGAGTGTCTATGCCTATCGACTCGTATTGCGTCTCCACAATGTCAAACTTCCAGCCAGCGGCTATAAACCTCAGCTGCTCAAGCATCTCGCATTTCTCAAGCTTCGACACCGGAAGCGAATCGTATCTTACAAGAGACTTCTCGGAATATCCATATATTCCTATGTGCCGCCAATAATCGCACCTATCCAACCATTTTGCCATATCCGGCTCACCCCTGTTGTACGGCAGAGGGCTGCGGCTAAAATACATACCGGCACCGCTGTTGTCCCTAAGCACTTTCACCACATTCGGATTCGACAACATTTCAGCATCGGTTATCTTTGACGCCGCCGTCACTAAATCCGATCCCCTCGAAGAATGGGCTTCTATCACCGCATCTATTAGCTTAGACGATATGAACGGCTCGTCTCCCTGCACATTCACAACAAAATCAGCATTTATCTCGCCAAACGCCTCTATTATGCGCTCCGTGCCGGAGCGGCATTTCTCCGACGTCATTATTGCGGGTGCACCTATCTTGTCGGAAAATTCCATTATCTCTATGCTGTCCGTCAATATCACGACCTTCTCAGCAAGCTCGCTCTTTACGCAGCTCTCATACACGCGCTCCAATACGGCCTTGCCGCCAAGCAGCGCCAGCGGCTTCCCGGGAAATCTCGTTGACCCCATACGCGCGGGTATCGCTATCGCAGCCCCAAGCAACATCGCCCCCTGCAAGGGCAAATCCTTGCTCTTATTCACGTCCTCCCAAAATTTACGCGCGTCGCTAAGTTCGTCCTCCGGCTCCTCTATGTAATTTTTGTAAACTGCAAGGCCCGCAAGACACAAGCATATCAGCCCTATTGCCCTATAAAATATCTTGTAGCCGGCAAGCGATACGCCCCAAGCCTTAAACTTGGACGTCTGATAGTTCTCAGCGTACGTCTCAGATCTGCGCAATAGAAAAATCGCCGCAACAAAAAGCGGCAACGCCACATACGCAACCTCCAATATCGTATAAAATATATTTAACATGCAGTACTGTTCTTTTTATTATTGCTTTCCCATATGTTAAACGACTTCACACAAGCTCGTCAAACGTTTTTGCCGGCAAGCCTAAGAGATGATAAATCAAAAAAAAACGCGCAAAGAAAATTTATAAAATCGCGGCTGTTGCGGATACCACTGTGCCAGCTTATCCGCAACAGCCACGCACCATAAGTCGCAATGCCTCTCGCCAAATCAGCAACGCTCTTTAAGAGCAAAATCCCGGGCACACAAACGCCCTACTTGGCAGCTTCCAATACAGATTCCGCTATATATTCAAGCTCGTCCTTTTCAAGCTCTGGATATATCGGCAACGCTATCGTGTGCTTCGCGGCGTATTCGCTGTTCGGAAAATCCCCTTCGGAATATCCAAGTTCCTTGAAGCACTCCTGCACATGCAACGGCAAGGGATAATATATCTCGCAGCCTATCTGCTTCTCGCGCAAATGCGCAAGCACCTCGTCGCGGTTGTTTACGGATATTATGTATTGGTTGTATATAGAACGATTGCGCGGATCTATGTATGGAATAACTACTGTTCCGCTGCTTGAAAAGGCGTCGTTATAGAAGGCGGCATTCGCGCGGCGCATGTCGCCCCACTTGTCCAAATGCGGTATCTTCGCCAACAACCCCGCAGCCTGCAAGGCGTCGAGCCTGAAATTCCCACCAACCCTCTTGTGGTAATATTTCGGCTCCATTCCGTGGTTGCGCAGCTCGCGCACTCCGCTCGCAAGAGAGTCGCTGTTTGTCAAAACCATTCCGCCGTCTCCAAGCCCGCCCAAATTCTTCGACGGGAAAAAGCTCAAACACGCCGTATCCCCAAAATTGCCGACTTTTATGCCGTCGCGCGACGCGCCTATCGCCTGCGCCCCGTCCTCTATCACCGCTAACGACCTCGATTCGGCTATCTCGCGTATCCTTTCCATCTCGGCGCACTGCCCATATAAATGCACGGGAATTATCGCACGAGTCCGCGGCGTTATCTTTTCAAGCACGCTGTCAGGGTCTATATTGTAGGTTTTCGGATTTATATCCGCAAACACGGGCCTCGCCCCAGCGCGCCAAACAGAACCGGCTGTCGCAAAAAAAGTGTACGCAGGAACTATAACCTCGTCAGCCTTGCCTTCGTCGAGCGGCGAGCGGTATATCCCAAGCGCCATCAGCGACACCAACAACGCGTCCGTGCCGCTCGATACTCCGACTGCATGCTTCACGCCGGAATACTCTGCCACAGCCCCCTCAAATTCGGTCACGTATTTGCCGCCTATGAAATATTGGCTCTCCAATACATCGCGTATCGATTTCTCTGTTTCTTCGCGAACTAACGCGTACTGCTTTTTTAGGTCTAACAGCGGAATTTTCATAATCGTCGCATTTAAAGCCCTTTTGACTGAAAATGGCAATCCATATTTACAGCTAATTTATCGCCTGTTCTTTAAAAAAATACTTGATAAAAAAATTTTTTAAATATAATCAATACTATCTCTTAGCCCCATTCTTACTTTCGATTACTTTATCTATCAAAAAATTATGGCTAAAACAAACCCAAAAAAAACCGCGCCGAAGAAAGCTCCGGCCGCCAAACCAGCAAAAAACGCAGCTAAAAAGGCTCCTGCTAAGCCGGCCCAGAAAGCTCCGGCCAAAAAGGCTCCCGCTAAACCCGCCCAGAAAGCCGCTCCTAAAAAGCCCGCACCTAAAGCGTCAAAACCGGCGCCAAAGCCCGCAAAAGCATGCGCATGCAAAAACGACCCCAAAAAATCGTGCGGCTGCCAAGGCGGAAACTGCTTTGAAAAACTTATCGCAGAAATTTTCGGAAAACTCGCGGACGACGCAAACGTCGCCAACCTCCTAAAAGATTTCTTCTATACGGAGCTTCTCAACAAGGGCCTCGACGAGTCCGCCGCTTCCGATATGGCAAACCGTATTGAAATCGAAATAAAATCTTTCGAGGCAAATATAGAAATCGCCGAATAGCGCAATAAGCGCAATTCTCATATTATTGCAAGCCGCATTAAACGCCTTTTGCCGCTGCTTAATTTTTATTAAACTCGCCTTTGAATCAATTCTTTGGCGGGTTTTTTTATGCCGTAATTTTGCGCGTAAATATCTCCCACGAAAACTCGTACTCCGAAACTCATTCAACCTCTCAAAAAAAACCGCGCGGAAATCCCAGCGCGGCTCTTTGCATTATCTGTCTGAAACTTTAAAATAGGCACAACTTAGGCTGATTTCGCCGCCATTGCCACGCCTATTTCAACTCTCTCTGCCGATTCCTCTAAAATTCTAGAAATTGTCGGCAAGCACCTCAAAGTACGCCTTCGGATGCGCGCATGCCGGGCATTTCTCCGGCGCCTGCGAACCGACATACACATATCCGCAATTTCTGCACTTCCAAGCTATGGGAGCATCCTTCTTAAATACGCTTCCGTCGGCTATATTCTGGGCGAGCTTCAAGTAGCGCTCCTCATGGTGCTTCTCGACTGCCGCTATATTCCTAAATACGGCGGCTATCTCGGCAAAACCTTCCTCTTCCGCCTCCTTCGCGCCCTTGGCATATATCTCGGTCCATTCCTCATGCTCGCCAGCCGCCGCCATTTTTAAGCACGCAGCGGTGTCGGCAAGGCCGCTTGAATATACGGAATCTACTGCGACAGTCGCTTCCCCCAAAAACTTATAAAAACGTTTCGCGTGCTCCTTCTCGTTGTCGGCAGTCTCCTGGAATATCGCAGATATCTGCTCATAGCCCTCCTTCTTGGCTACGCTCGCAAAAAACGTGTATTTGTTCCGCGCCGCCGATTCGCCGACAAATGCGGCCATTAGATTCTTTTCGGTTTTTGTTCCTTTTAACGATTTCATTATTATTTCTCCTTGTTTTCGAGTTCCATTTTTTCTACGCACTTCGGGCAATACCCCGTAAAAGCTATGTTGACCCAGTCGGCCTCAAATCCCTCTCCGAATGCGGACAGCAACTTCTTTCGCTCGTTGCTACCAATTGGGGCGTCGTATATGCCTTCGCAACGCCTGCATACAAAATGAGAATGCTCCGCCGTTTCGCAGTCAAACCGCGATACACAGCCGTCCCCCAAATCGACCCGGGATATGTCGCCGTCGTCCGCAAGCATATTCAAATTCCTGTACACTGTGCCCAAGCTTATATTCGGCATTGTCTTGCGAACTTCGTCGTACACATCAGCCGCTGTCGGATGCCCGAGACGCCCCGATTTCACAAGGTCGAGTATGGTTCTCCTCTGCTTCGACATCCTTTTGCAAACGTCGGTTCCGTTTTTATCAGCGTTTCCGTCACTCAAATTTTTGCGCGATTCTTTCAACTTAATAATAATCATTATCGTTATTGCTATATTCTTGACTCGCACTGTCAACACATTTTATTGAAAAAAAAATGGAAAATTCCGCAATTATACCACTTGCCCTTACATTTATAGCAGGCGCCTCCACCGCCATTGGAGCAGCTCTCACCTTCTTTATGAGAAAAAACGACTTCCGCGCACTCGCGCTCGGAATGAGCTTCTCCGCGGGCGTTATGATTTACATTTCCTTTATGGATATTATGCCCATGTCCGTCGATTTTATATCCGGCGGCGAAGGCTTTTTAAAAGGCAAGGCCGGAACTGCCCTCGCGTACGCCATGTTCTTTGTCGGAGTAATTGCCGCAGCTGTAATCGACTACTTCGTCCCGAGCCACGTCGAATCCGAAAAAATCGGCGCAGCTCCTCAATGCACACAGAAAACAAAGGCAAAGCATGCAGCCCTTATGACTGCAATCGCTATCAGCATTCACAATTTCCCCGAAGGCCTCTCAGTTTTCGTCACAAGCCTCGAAAACGTTAAAATGGGTGCAGCAATCGCACTTGCCATCATTCTCCACAATATTCCGGAAGGGATTTCCGTAGCTCTGCCCATCTACAACTCCACCGGAAACAAAAAACGCGCTTTCTGGATTGCCTCGCTTTCAGGACTCGCCGAACCCGCCGGCGCACTCGCCGCGTACCTAATATTCGCACCATTCATATCACAGCCTTTCATAGGCGCAATACTTGCCCTCACCGCCGGAATTATGGTCTTTATTTCCCTCGACGAGCTCCTACCCATGGCAAAAGAATACGGGCAGGAACACTACGGGATTATTGGCGCTTTCGCGGGTATGGCTTTTATTGCGGCCGGCTCTCTCATTTTATAAGTCACTTCAATCTCACTCCAACCTTTTCGCACTCTATATGTGGCAAACTTACGCGCTCTTATCCGCATTCTTCGCCGCCCTTACCGCCATTTTCGCCAAAGTCGGAGTTTCCTCCATAAACTCCAACCTCGCAACTGCCGTAAGGACTACTGTAATCCTCATAATAACTTGGTTCGCGGCTTTATCGTTCTCGGATTTATCACAGATTAAGCGCATATCCGCAACTTCGCTGCTATTCCTTATCCTTAGCGGCTGCTCTACTGGGCTTTCCTGGCTCTTCTACTTTAAGGCTCTTAAAATATCAGACGCATCAAAAGTCGCGCCGGTCGACAAGTTAAGCGTCGTTTTTACTGTTGTTCTCGCATTCTTTATCCTCGGCGAACAACCTTCGCTTAAAGTTATAGCCGGATGTTCACTCATATTTATCGGCGCGCTCACAATTATCATTTGATTCCCATAAAAATAGCGCACTCGCGCTCAACCAATACTGCCACCGTACCTAAAAACTACATCATGTCCCCACTGCGCGACCTACTTTAACGCTGCAAAATATTCCCACACAATTTTAGAACCGCCTGCAACAAATAAAAAATATCCTTCGCACTCGCGCTTTTAGAATCGCGCACCAAAAGTAAAAATCATTTGCGCATAAACCGTCCGCATTGCGGCGCCCCCAAAGGCATTGCAGCGCAACTCAAGGCATTGCAAGCCCCCACATTCAGTCATTTGCGCCGGCGCATAAATGCAAGGCTAAACGCCGCAAGCGCCATTGCCGCCGCGGTAGTCGCCCCTTCGGGAACCTGAGCAAACCCAACCTCCAGGCCGTATCCGCCACCAGAAGACTCAATCCACCTAAATACCGCAATTCCATTTTTTAATCCCTCACCATAAAAGTCGGAATTGGCGTCGGACATGTCAAAACCCTCGATATCGCCAGCCGCTAGTATCTCTACCCACATCTCTATCGACTGCGCGTCTTCCGCCAGCACAAAATCTGACAAATCCAGCGAATTCCCGCTCCTGTCGCTAAAATCCACGGCTATTTTCCCAGCGCCTGTCTTTTTCAACGTGTCGGATACCACTATCTTATCCGAAACGCCTGTCACTATCGAATTGTGCTCCTTGAAATTCTCATACGCCAATCCGCCGCTAATTAACTCGGCGCTCTTAAAATATGCAATTCCCGCCTGCGCGGAATCGTAATGCGCCGCCCCAAATTTGCCGCCTTCAAGCGAAAGCACCGCAAGCCTGTAATCGGCCGCAATACTCGAGTTATCGAAAATCAGCTTGCCGCTTTTTACGCTATACGTTCCGCTCTGGCGCGCCGTCAAGCCCACCCCGCCCTTTATCGTCGAATATATCCTCTGCGTGCCTTCGCCTTCCATTACCACGTTTGTCACAGCCTTTATCGCAGTTATGTCTGTCCTTCCGTTCCCGTCGTCGGATATCAGCCCTATGAACTGATAGTCCGTCCCGGCCGCGTTCTTTAAAACTACCGAAGACACAAACTCCATATTAAAGTCGTTTGCTATCAAAAAGTCAGTATTGCCGCTCGTAGTATTTGTGGATATCAACCCTCCGGTTTCAAATGTGCAGCTCTTTAAAAAATGTATATTGTTATACCCTACGCCGTTCCGAGAAAACGTCACCGTTCCGCCAACTTCTAAAAGATCCGCACCTACGTACATTAGAGCTGCCGCACTTACCCCTGCAAGCCCGCCGCCCATTTTAACGTCTCCGTCGACAAACACCTTGGAGCTCGACAACCGCGCGTCCCGATAGTCCAAAGTAAGCTGCGCCTGCCCATATTTATCGTAGCTACCGCCGCCGTACACCTCCGTGCCTATGTCTATCGCCCCTACCCTGAGTTCGACTCCCACCGTACCCTCGGCATCGTCAAACGAAGTCCGGAATCCAAAGTTTGTGTATTCGTCGCTCAGCTGAACCGACAGTTTGCCGTATATTTGAAAATTTGCGGGAACCTCGCTGTTTATCAATTCGCGGCCGAGATTTATATTCGACATGCCCTTCGACGCAATTAAGTTTCCCAAGTATGTGTCTATTTGCGTGACCCATGCCGTCCCGTTGTTCGTGGACTGAAATATTGCAGTGTCCTCGTAGTTTGGCACGGACGACTGCTCTGTACGCTGTTCGTCGGCATACCACGAAATGCCGCTTAAATACGTCCCGGAGCCCACCCTAAAATATTTATCTGCCGAATATGCCGAAACAACCGACACAGCCAATACTACACCCCAAAAAGCACCCCTTAACAATTTTTCCATGGCTAAATAATTAAGCTATAACTATATTTTTTAATTTTTGCTTTTTCTGTGTCAACTGAATAAAATTATTCATACTTTTAATATTTTTGCTTAAAAGAAAGCGTAGACAATATCCGAATACCCGTATGATAGGCTCTGTGCCGCATACCCCGCAAATCCACACCCTCCGCCTTCCCTTACAAAAAGCTTTACAGAAATTTCTTTCAGTCGTATAAGGCTCATAAAATAAAACTTCGTCGGTGTATAATATCCGGCGTCACTTGAATGCTAAATCATAAAAAATATGAAATCCACACTCGCCTCCTATTTTGAAAAAATATACGGCAAACCCGCCGAAGTTTTCGCACAAGCCCCCGGAAGAATCGAATTTATCGGCAACCATACAGACTACAACGGCGGCTTTACTATGGGTGTTGCCATCGATAAAATCGTAATGGCAGCCCTCGCAAAGCGCGACGACGACAAACTTTGCTTCGCGAGCATCAGAACAGGCGAAAAAGTTTACGTCGATATCAACGACATTAAAAAACAAAATAAAGAGCACAACTGGGTAAACTACCCTCTCGGCGTATTTAAATACCTGCTTGAAGCTGGCATGACCGCAAACTCGGGCTTCGACATGCTCGACATGAGCTCCGTTCCCCCGGGCGCCGGCCTCAGCTCCTCCGCCGCCATCGAGCTTTCCAGCGGATACGCCATGGCAGCTCTCTACGGATTCGACGCCGACAAAAAAACTCTCGTGCGCATAGGCAGGCAGAGCGAAAACCTGTTTGTCGGCATGCCATGCGGAATACTCGACCAAGGTGTCTCAGGCTACGGTAAAGCCGACTCTCTCGTGTTTATAGACTGCCTCACGGAGGAATTCTCAAACTTCCCGCTTCCGCATAAATGCAGATTCTGGCTGTTCAACTCCACGAAAAAGCATGCACTCGTTGACGGACTCTATGCCGAAAGGCATGCAGAATGCATGGAAGCCGCAAAAATTCTCTCAGAAGGCGGAAAAATGCGGTTGCTCCGCCACTTCACAATCTCCGACCTCGAAGCGGCTAAGTCGAAAATGACTCAGAAAGTCTATAACCGCGCAAAGCACGTCATCGAGGAAAACGAAAGAGTGTTAAAAGCCAAAGACCTCCTCCTGCGCGGAGACATCACGGGCGTCGGAAAACTACTCAACGCCTCCCATGAAAGTTCTAAAACCCTCTTTGAAAATTCATGCGAAGAACTCGATTTCCTCGTCGACACAGTTTCAGGCATTGAAGGCGTTTACGGCGCAAGGCTCACGGGCGGCGGCTTCGGCGGGGCAGTCATGGCGTTCACCGACGACACTTTCAGCCAAACACAGGCAAACGAAGTGTCGCAAATCTACGCCAAGAAATTCGGCAAACAGCCAATGATATTTACATGCGCCTCCGGCGACGGCGCAAAAATCGTCCAGTAAAACCAGACAAAACCCTTAACTTTAAACCATAATCGTAAATATGAATGTACTCGTCATCGGCGGAGCAGGCTACATCGGAAGCCATTGCGTAAGACAGCTAATTGAAGCCGGGCACAACCCAATCGTGCTCGACAACCTCGTATACGGACACAGAGCCGCATTAAAAGAGGGCGTAAAGTTCTATAAGGGAAACCTCGAAGACAAAGAATTCGTCGGCAAAATACTTGACGCCGAAAAAATCGACATCGTCATGCACTTTGCCGCTTTCATCAATGTTGGAGAATCGGTTAAAAACCCCATAAAATATTACCACAACAACCTCGCGGGCGTAATCAACCTCATCGAAACAATGATCGCCCACGGCGTCAAAAAATTCGTTTTCTCATCAACATGCGCCACATACGGAGTCCCCAAAAAACTCCCTCTCACGGAAGACCACCCGCAGCTGCCAATTAACCCATACGGGCAGACAAAACTCGACGTAGAAAACTTCCTGAAAGCGTGCGCAAGAGCCTATGGGCTGAGCTTTGTCGCGCTCAGATACTTTAACGCCTCAGGCGCCGCCGAAGACGGAACCATCGGCGAAGACCACACTCCGGAAACCCACCTGATTCCCCTCACTATCTTCGCAGCAATGGGCAAGATTCCGTCCATTAACGTGTTCGGGCAAGACTACAACACGCCCGACGGCACATGCCTGCGCGACTACATTCATGTCGACGACCTCTGCCGCGCACACATCGCCGCTTTCAAAAATCTCGAAATACCATCTTCGTGCTCGTTTTACAACCTCGGTACCGGCACCCCAAACTCGGTAAAGGAAATTATCAAGGGTGTCGAAGAAGTGACGGGCTTGAAAGTCCCAGTCGTATACGGCGCGCGCCGCGAAGGCGACCCCGACGCCCTATACGCAAACTCCCAAAAAGCCAAGACAGAGCTAAACTGGAAAATAAAATTCAACGACGTGCGCGAAATCATCGAAACCGCATGGCGCTGGCATAAAAATAATCCCAATGGCTTCCCAAAGGACTAAAATATGACTATTCAGGAAAATTTTTCCAACGCCGGGCAAAGCCAAGTGTTTAAATTCTTCGATTCACTCTCGGAAGAAGAAAAGAAAAATTTGCTTGCGCAACTCGGGCAGGTCGATCTCGGCGAGCTCAACACTCTGCTCGACGAACTCGTCTTCAAAACGCAAACGGCGGAGTCGGGCATAGACTTCTCAAAACTCTCCCCTGCTCCATTCACTCCCCTTCCAGAAGACAAGGCGTCCGACCCAATATGGAAAGAGGCAAAGGAAATAGGAGAGGCCGCTATCCGCGCGGGAAGGCTCGCAGCATTTGTCGTTGCCGGCGGACAGGGAACGAGGCTCGGCTTTAACGCACCAAAGGGTCTTTATAAAGTCTCCCCTGTAAAGCAAAAAAGCCTATTCCAAATCTTCGCGGAAAAAATCCTTTCAGCCCAGCGCAAATACGGGGTAAAAATTCCGTGGCTTGTAATGACAAGCCATATCAATAACGACGCAACACGAGCCTTCTTTGAAGAAAACAACTTCTTCGGCCTCGATAAAAACGACGTAATATTCTTTAAACAGGGCCTCATGCCCGCCGTAGACAAAAACGGCAAGATAATACTCGAACAAAAGGGTAAAATCGCCATGACCCCCGACGGCCACGGCGGCTGTCTGCGCGGAATGTGCAGAAGCGGCGCTATCGACGAACTTAAACGCAGGGGCGTCGACTGCATAAGCTACTTCCAAGTCGACAACCCACTCGTAAACATTATCGACCCGTATTTCCTCGGATTCCACATAAAGGGCGGCTCGGATATGTCCTCTAAAATGATACCCAAAGCATATCCGCTCGAAAAAGTCGGCCACTTCTGCCTGCTCGACGGCAAAACATGCGTCGTGGAATATTCCGACCTCCCCAAAGAATATCAAGAGCGCCTCGATAAAAACGGCCAGCTTGAATTCCGCGCAGGAAGTGTCGCAATACATATACTCGACCGCAACTTTGTCGAAAAACTCGGCGGTTCGTCCGGCGGCGCGAAGCTCCCGTTCCACCGCGCAGATAAAAAAATCCCATTTGTGGACGACTCCGGAACGCAGGTAAAACCCGACAAGCCAAACGGAATAAAGTTTGAAATGTTTGTCTTCGACGCCCTTCCCATGGCTAAAAATCCGGTCATTATCGAAGGCGCGCGCGGTGACGAATTCTCGCCGGTGAAAAACGCAGAAGGTGTCGATTCGCCCGCAACCTGCAAAAACGACCAGAAAAAACAGGCCGCAAGATGGCTAAAAGCTGCAGGAGAAAATATCGAGACCTCTCCAGATGGTGTGCCTGAAATCGATATTGAAATATCGCCGCTCTTTGCAACTAATTGCGAAGACTTTGTCGCAAAATGGAAGGCTCTTGATAAAAAGCCGCAAATTAAAAACGGCTTGTACATAGAATAATCCATAACAAAACAACCAAAAAAAGGCCGGGACTTTTTTGTCCCGGCTTTTTTAATTTACAGTTAACTAAATTCTCATTCTTTTATTATTGAAGCTTAAATATGGGTGAATATTTATACTTATGAAAAAGAATAGTATGCGCATATGAAGAAATTACCTGCACTTTTAACTACTTTAGTTGCCGCTAATAGCATTTTTGCAACAGATATTTCTTGGAATGGCACATTTAACGATTCAAAAGAGTACAATTCAAATATCGTAAGAATCGATAAAGACGGAGTGTGGTCGCCAAACCAAACGCCGACGGCGGCTGACAATATCGATATTTCCTACGATTACAATTCGTCCTCAGGACAAAATTTCTCATCGGTCATAACGGGGGAAAATTCCGTAACGGCAAACAATATGACATACAATATAAAAAATGTCATATACTCCGACGATAACCAATGGGATAATTTCAACTCCCTATTGCTCCTCGGCTCCAACGCAAGGCTCGACCTTTCAGGAAACCTTGAAATTAACATTCAAAAATCATCGTCCTTTTCAGGAGGATATATTTGGACGAGAATAAACTCATACGGCAATTCCGCAATAAGTGTAGGCGGAGACCTAATTGTAAATTCCGACGTAGAAAATAATTTCAGATTCTCACAAGAGGGGATTCAGAGCGGCCAAGTATCGGGATTTGATGTATATATAGCTGGAAACCTCGTGAACAAAGGCAATACCAACTTCATATTTTCAAATTACTACTCGACTGTCGATGGTGTTGTCCAGTCTGGAACGGGCATATTAAACCTTGCGGCAACCCCTATTGACGTCACAGGGAGCGCTCCGGTTGACAGCGTGAAAATGACATTCGGCGGAATAGAGGGAACCGGCTCCATACTAATAACAAAACAATACAAATCAGACCTCACAAGCTCCAGAGAAACTTACAACGCCGCACCTGTATATCTCACATTCACAAATTCCGGAACAAGCACCTTCAAAGGCGCATTGCTCACAACAGACAACAACACCGGCAAACTAAATATACGCATGGCGGGCACGGAAAATTCGAGGCAAATTCTAAGAATCACAAGCAGCTCTACAACTTCTTTCTATGAAGCCCAATCGTACTCAACAAAAAATGTTTCAAACGACGGCATCGGCAAAGTGACAGTTGACTCGGGAAGAATTGACATCGGAATGTTCAACGGCAAGAGCGCAGGCGACATATCCCTAAACGGCGGAAAGCTAAGCGCAATCGGCCTCGATTCCGAAGTCGGTACGCTCGCGGCAAACTCGCTCGTTTGGGGCGCAGGCGCCTTAGTTGTCGACTTCTCGGAAAACGGCGCCGACCTCTTGCAGCTCGCCGGCGCACTCTCCATTCTCGAATCGGCTACTCTCGAAATATCTGCAAGCGCCGCCGATTTGTTAGGCTGGGGTATATCCGAAGGTTCAAAATACACTATCTTAACTTTCGACCCCAATTCGGGCATCTCGCAAGACGACATCAATTCAATTAAAATCAGCGCGCAGTCCGGTATAGACGCTGAGCTCATAGCAATTCTCGACGAATCAAACAATATTTCCGGAATTGGACTGCAATTTGTTCAAGTACCGGAGCCGTCCACGTTCGCGGCAATATTTGCATTGATAGCTGCCTTCGCGGCTTTCAGGTCGAGAAAGAGATAATTTAATTTTCATTCGTTGAAAGAGAGCCGTGCTTGGCTCTCTTTTTTTTTGGCCTTGATGCTTGCCAATTATATAATGTGAGTGAGTGGCGCGGTTTTATATTTCGCCCCAATCGAACGTTCAACCCCTTCACCGCAGGCCGATTAGCCCTCTATAAGCTTAAATATTTTTAAGCCAGTGGACTTTTTGCAGAATTTATTTTAAGCCTAATGCCGACACTAAGATTTTGAATCCTTTCTACGCACTTCAAATTCTAATATCCCGCTAAATCCATATATAAAAACCGATTCTTTCCACTATAAAAATACGCTGTTTACTCGAAAGAATCATGTAAAAAAAAGCCGCCAGAATCTGGCGGCTTTTTTATTATCTGAACACGCGCTATTTTTGCTCCTCAGTTTCCTTGGGAGCGTCTTCCAAATGAACTATAAGCCCCTCGTTTATCAAGTCGTTCGACAACAATTGCACTGATTTTTTAGTTATCCTAACGCGCGGCTTTATCTTTGCGGCGCGGTCGCGGGCAGTAAGATCCATAAGTTCGCGGAATAGGCCGTCCACCATATACACAGCCTTTGCCCTCTTGCCTTCAGGAATCTTTGCCTTGGCCTTTTCCGACAGAAATACTATAAACATCTTGTCGTCGCGCGGATGCTTGCCCCATATGCAGTCTTCTCCCATATGGGCCGTCGGGCTGTCGTAAGTTTTCTTTTCGGCGTCCCACTTGCGCACAGCCAAGGGAGTATTGTTCATATTCTCCCATGTCGGGATTGCCTTGAAAAGTTTTAGACGCGCGGGAATTTCCCTTATAAATCTATAATTCGGCGAATTTATTGTTCCCCCCGCCCTGCCATACCAGCACGTCCATGAACCGTTTATAGCCGCTGCAACCGATTCGGCAAGCATTCTGCCAGTGTCAGATATATTTGGAGTCGAAGATCCAACGTGCGCATGGTCGTAGCCGCCTTCCTGTATGCGCTTATCTGAAACAAACGCATCGCCGTCGCCTTCCTGCCACAAAAAGTCGAACTTGTAGCCCTCCATGCCCCGCGTTTTCATCTTATCTGCAAGCTCTGGCGTGAGCTTTTTTATCCAGCCCTCATAGAGCTTGTACGGCTCCGACATCATCTTTATATCTGGATTAATCTTCGCGCCTTCCTCCCTAAGCTTGTTGTAATAGGCAAGCTTGCCTTCCGAGTATGTTTCATACTCGTGGGTGCAGCCTTTGAAAGGTATGCTGCTGTCCTTGCCTGTCCAATACGCAAGCGAGACCTCCTTGCCTTGCGCCTTGTGTATATCCTTAACTTCCGGCTTTGGAGGCAGACGAAAATTTCCGCTCGGATGGGGAACGTCCCACGTAAATCCCGCAAAGCTAAAATCGGGATTCACCTTATTTATGCGCTTTATGCGCGTCATCATTCGCCCGACAATGTCGTCTATCACTTTTTGCTGTTGGAAATCGAGTGTCAACGAACGCTGGTTGGGCGGAATAAACCAAGACGAAGCCATATTGTACGGGAACTCCTTATCGTGGTATATCACCACGTAATGGGACTGTATATCGTCTATTTCCTTCTGGGAATATTTCTTGTCGTAATCCATCATTCGCAGGCGCGCGCCGAACTCGGGATCCTCAATGAAAAAGCTCATGCCCTTCGCCTGCGGAAGTTTCTCCATTCCACTGCGGTAGACAACGTGCGTATGCCCCATCTGGCGCGCATAGTCGAGCACGTCGGAATTTGTATCGCTCGACCAACATATCCCGAAAAAGTTTCTATAATCAGATAAGTCGTATTTCAAGCTTTCCGTTTTTTCAACGCTAGCCGCGCTTTCCTGCTGCTCTTCCCCATAGACACAGCCGCACAGCGCCATAGAAAATAGCGCGGCAACCGCTCTTCTCCCCATATGTAAACTACAATATTTCATTCTCTTACAATACCGCAGCTCACCCTCCCTTCAAGCCATATATGCCTCCATTATTTTAAACAGTTTAATTTATTCCGAGCCCGTTATTCGCCCAATTCAAATGTACTCAAAAATTCCAAAAATTTTGGGCCAATCCAAACTTCCCAAAGTAAATTTGCGATCTTCTCAAAAATGCGATATTGTGGAGCTCATGAACACGCAACCCGTATCGACAAACGCTTATTCGCGCATCGAAGGCCGGCGAATAAACACGATAAGAAACCTCCGCCCGGAGACGCTGTCCCGCGCGCTCGAAGCTTTTGAAAACGGCCGGCCAGCCGCCGCCGCAAGAATATTCGAAGCAATACTCGCACGCGACGACGCAATCTGCGGCCTCAACCTAAAACGCAAAAAGTCCATATCGCGCCTCGACTTTGAAATCGTACCCCTCGAAGACTCCCCCAAAGCGGTCCAACACCAGCGCACCCTAAAAAATTTCTACTCGACACTCCAAGCGGGTTCCTATGACGACCTCGACAAAAAAGGCGGCCTCCGCCTGCTCATAAGCCAAATGATGGACTGCGTAGGAATGAAATACAGCGTCCATAAAGTCGAGTTCCAAAACGACAACGGCACTGTCAAAGGCATTTTTACGCAATATCCCCTGTGGCTTTTTGAAAATACACAAAAGCGCCTTAGAATCCTCGACCGCGAAGGGCAGCTAACCGACGGAAGGGAACTCGACCCCGACGAATGGCTGATTGCCTGCGGCGACGGACTCATGTTCGCATCGTCCATTGCATACCTATTTAAGCAGCTGCCGCTCAAAGACTGGCTCATTTACTGCGAACGCAACGGAATGCCCGGCATAAAAGCTAAAACCGACGCCTTCCCCGGAACCCCGCAATGGGAAAACGTATGCGAAGCCGTGCGCGAGTTTGGGGCAGAATTCCACGCAGTGTTTTCGGAAGGAACGGAAATGGACGCAATAGACGTTTCAACGCGCGGAGAGCTCCCTTACCCTGCGCTGATTGAAAGGGTCGACAGAATGATGAGCGCACTATGGCGCGGTAGCGACCTGTCTACTTTCAGCGCAGCCGACAGCGTGGGCGCAAGCATGCAGTGGTACGAGGAAACACTCATAGAAGAGGACGACGCCTCCAACATCGCAGAAACTCTCAACAGAAAAATCGACGCGCTCGTAATAAAACTTGCCCACGGCGACCCCGTGCCGCTCGCAAAATTTAGGCTGAAACTCCCCGACTATGAAGAGCGCAAGCACGAGCTTGAAATTATAGAGAGGCTCTGCGCAATCGGATTAAAACCCGACCCGCTCGAACTTGCGCGGCAATTCGCTTTTCCACTCTCTGAAACCCATTCGGAAACCAAAGCCACACAAACGCAAGACGACCCGAAAAAAAATGAAATTTGAAAAATCCATCGTTCAGGTTCTTAGCCCCTACGGCGAATGGCCCCATAAGCTCGGAATGCAGCTCGTAGACGAAAAATCGCTCGAAAAAATGAAAAGAGCCGCAAGGTTTTCAACTCTCGTGGGCTGCGGAATCCCGATTTTTGTCGGCCACCCCGACGAATCTCCGCGCTCAAAAGCCCTCCCAGTTGGAAAAATATCGCGCATATTCGGGCTCGGCGACGGAATCGCCGTGGAAGCCAAATACTCAGCAGAAGCTTTTAGAAAAATCTCCGAAGGAAAGCTTAAATCGATGTCGCCGCGCTGGCGAATGGAAAAACTCCCGGACGGAAAGTTCAGGCCGGTAAAACTTATATCGGCTGGCCTTACAAACAACCCCAATATCCCCGACAGCGGGAGAATTATAAAATCCCGCGAAGACACGGAATCCCAAGCGAGCAATGACATAAAAATAAAGGAGATAAAAAAAACCGTAGCGGCAGCGCATGCCGCGGCGGCGCGCTCAGAAAAATGCGCCGCCTCCGCAAAGAAGCTCGAAAATCTGTCTCGCGCTGCGGTTGTAGATATGCGCATGAGGATTGCAAAAGCCTCGCGCCAACGCTCCACTGCCCCCCATGACTCACGCCCCCGCAAAATCTCCCCAAAGGAACTGGCTGAGCTTGCCTCAAAACGCTCGGCTGAGCTCGGCGAACCATACCTTAAAAGCTTTTCCGCCATACGGAAACAATACGTTTTCACAACCCCAAAACAAAAGGAATAAAATGAAAATAAACGAAAATATTGCCTCTGCTCTTCGCTTTTTCAAGCGATTGGCTATAGGCAAATGCGCCTTCTGCAACATAGCTGAAGGCACGCACGCGGGCTCGGTGACGATGAAGGCTTCCGAACCGATTGACTCGCAAAACCTGCTCGTCTCGGCGGGCGAAATCGAAGGAGAGTTCTCCGTCGCATCGGCCTCAAAAAAACCGATTGGCGTATGCCTCGACGAAGGCGCCGCAGGCGACATCATGAGCGTCGCACTTCCAGGATGCGCCGAAAGCACATTCATCTGCAAGACCGCCGCTTCGGTATCTGCGGGTGACTCCCTGTACACCTCCGCCGGCGGGAAAGTATCTCCGGTGCCTGCCGACGGCTCATACAAGGTAGGCGTCGCCCTGTGCTCTGCGGCCTCCGGCTGCCCTGTGGAAATCGACCCGCAGGGTTTTGGAGAGCGCGCATGGCAAGTGTACTCGTGCGGCATATACGCATGGACCGGCGCATCTGCAACAGAAACTCTGCAATCATCCGAACTCACTTCGGACGATATTGCATTCGCCTCTATCACCTCCGCCGGAGGCTCGGCCAAGTCCGTGTCCGCCGCAGCGTCGGAAAGTGGAATCACATTCACGCTCGACGCAAACGGAACCGCATCTGAAACAAAAATAGCGTGGATGGTTCTGCGCAAAAACTAAGGCTAAAATATGTCAGAAATTATATCCGCAAACGAAAACAGATTCTCCGCGGGCAACTACTCGGAAGCTCTTACCGCGTTTACTGTCGGATGGAGCGACCCCGAAAACACCGCTAAAATCCTCGACTTCATCGCCCCGCCCATCGCGGTCGGCAGAAGGTTTGAATTCAAGAGAAGCGACAACGCGCAAGCTTTCTATTCGGAAAGCGACGACGTACGCGCAATAGGCGCCGAATTTAAGCGCGTAAGCTACTCCGGAGAATCCGTAAACGAAAAGACCATCAATAAAGGCCTTACGATACGCGTAGGCCACGACGAAGTCGCCGGCGACGACTGGCAGGAAAGATATGTCCAGATGCTGCTGCAAAGACTCCTTAGAAACGAGCTCCGCCGCGCGGTTGCTGCGATAGACACAATCGCGGCAGCATCTTCTGAGACTAAAACATGGAATGCCCAATCCAACCCCGACGCAGATATAAGGGAAATGCTCATGCTCGCCGCCGACGAGAGCGGAGTGCGCCCAAACCGCCTGCTTTTTGGCGAAAGCGCATGGGACTTGCGCATGACTTCTCTCGAATCGCAAAACAGCGCTGTCGCATTCAAAGGCGCGGCAATGGCAAAGGAGGAGCTCGCGGGCAAATTCATGCTCGACGCATGCGAAGTATTGTCCTCACGCTACCAGTCGGCGCCGTCTGAGAAAAGCAAGATTCTCGGAGACTCCGTATTCGCGTTCTTCGCGCAAAACTCGCTATCCAAAGACGAACCTTCAAACCTCAAGCGCTTCTATACGCCCACGGAAGAAGGCGGCGCTTTCAGGGTTTATTGCGACGAACACGCTAAATACACTGACATCACAGTCGAGCACTATTCGAGCATAGTCGCCACAAGCTCGCTTGGCGTTCGCAAACTCTCTGTCCAGAAAGGAGCGTAATAAAATCGCGGGAGACGGATGCGTCCGCCTCCCGCACCGCATGCAATTATGGACTGGATCAATATAACCCCATCCGACCTCGAATGCGTCCTAAACAAGCCGCAACTCGACATCTTGAAGGCGCAGTCTCTCAAAACACCCGGAAGAGAACCCGCCGCCGAAATTATAGACTCGATAGTTGTCCGAATCCGCGCGGAAATCGCCGCGTCAGGGCTGAACTCCATCGACCCCGACCATTCGAGAATCCCCCCCGAACTCAAAGAATGCGCCCTGAGGCTCGCCGCCGAGGCACTCCAAACGCGACTGCCGCAAATGGAGCTAACCGAGCGCCAATGCAAGCTTGCTGACATCGCGCGGGAGACGCTTGCGCGGGTTGCGCGCGGAGAACTTCCAATAGGTGAACCGCTCGTAGGCATTAGGACTGGCCTTCCCAAAAAGGGCGCCCACTTCGGTGCCGCAGCGCGCATCGCGACAAGGCGTTCTACAAGGGGGCTTTAATATGGGAACACTCGAACGACTTCAAAAAGCCGTATGCGAAATTCTAAGCTCTATAAACGACTTAAAATTCGCATGCGTGCGCATACAGAACGACTTTTCCGATGCGGAGGGCTCGGCCGAAGGCCTTGAAATAAAGGTTTTGAGGCCTATTCCACTATCCGCCTCAAAATACGCCGCAGGCCCGACATTTTCGGACGTCGAAATAAGGGTGGAAACAATCCGCTCAAAGTTCGCCGCCCCAAATGCGCCCTCACTGCTTACTGCCTGCGAAATCGTTTCCCGCGCTTTGCACGGAGCCAACGCTCCAATTGAGTGCGGATATGGAAGAATTGCCCTATCCGAAACTTCCCCATGGAAAGAGGAAGCTGAATCGCAATCGGATAAAATCACAATACGCTTTCGCGTTCAATCGGTACTGCAATGAAAATAAGCGTCTCCCAAACAGAGCTAAATCCAGGCGGAGAAGAGCCGAAAAACCTTCTCGTCAGGACAAAGCGCTCCAATAAAACAGAGTCCGCAATCAATTCGGAAAAAGCGCTTGTATTCGACCGCGGGAACTCCGCAATTACCGCGAGTTTCGAGATTGAGAGGGCGCATAAGACACCGGCTTCAGCTGAGTTATTCGCGCTCTCACACGCGGAAAAAATACAGGCCCTGCTGCCGGCAGACCTCAATTTTGATATTGGTGAAAACAAAATCGTTTCCCTCCCGCAATGCGCGCTGTCGGAAATACGGATTTCAGTGGACGGCTCCGTCACAAACTCAAAATACGAATTTAAGGCAAGAAAGGCAAACTATGAATAACGAAGACATTGAAAGCGCCATTGACGCAGCCCTTGAAGAAATACGCAGGCAGCTCGACTCGCTCGAAAGAAGCATTTCCGATATTGAATCCACAATATCGGAAATCTCGTCGCAGCTTGAAAACCTAAAATCAGGAATGTAAAATATGCAGATAACAGTACGGCACAACGGGACGGATATTCCATTGGAAAATTTGTCGCTTTCTGAAGCGGTCATTATCAGAAAGAAGTCGGCTTCCGACGAATTCCGCGCAAAATTCGCGGACCCGGACGGCGCAAATTCTTTTTCGCCCGGCGAAACAATTGAAATATACGCTGACGGTACTCGAAAATTCAGGGGAAGCATTGTGCGACTCGACACCTCTCTCGGCGGCGACGACGACTCTGCGTCAATGACCGCAAAAGGGCCATGGTTCGACCTTGAAAGCATAGTTTATCAACAGACGTGGAAGGCCGCCCGCCAAAGCGAGTCTGGCGCCGTATTGCTCGAAGACTGCGTGAGGAGCAAAATCGTCCTTGGGCAGGATTCCCAATCCCGCAAAATCAACGCTTCCGCACAACTTTACGACATTTTCAACTATGCCATTTCAAAAGGCGCAGAATTTTCCATCGGCAATATTGTCGCCGACGCAGACATTCCCCTTGACGAAGCCAAGGATTTATCGTGCGCCGAGGCAGTATCGCGCATTTTAAAATGGATGCCCGATACGGGCGTTTACTTTGACTACTCCTCCGACGGGTTTCCAACGCTGTCAGTTCTGCCGCGCGGGAGTCTCGCTACGAAAACAGTGGATATTTCATCAGGGAACGTCAAATGCGTGAAAGTCGGCCCGCGACCCGATCTCCGCGTTTCGTCAGTCTCCATAAAATATGAGAGCGAACATTCCGACGGCGACAACTCTTGGCTTACAGTTACCGAAGACAACTACCCGCCAAATTCGGAATACGGCGGGAAAAACGCAGTAGTAATGAGCGTGGAGTTGGCCGGATATAAAGGCTCCTGCCAGATATATGAAATTGAGTGCCAGTCGATTCAATCAAACAGCCCACAATGGTGGCGCAATAGAATACCGGCATTATCGGAAGCGGAAAATCTCGAAGTACTTTCTTCTGAGAGAGAGGAAGGCAGCCAAAAGCTTCCGCGGTTTCTCGTATCCGGGACTATCCACCCGTCAATGAACTTTGCAGCAGCGAAGGAGCGCGTAGACGCAGTTGTCAAATACACAGATCCCGACGGCTCCGTGATTAAAAAAAATATAGGAGTGAGGTTTGTGACTACAAACGCCTCAACCGGGACATACGCCGTGCGCTCGGCCTCCCAATACGCAGAGCCCGTTCCAAGCGGACTTGCAAAGGCAATTTACGACGCCTCCTCCGCGCCGCAATACGAGGGCACAATAGAAATATTTGGCGGCGACGCAGCCGACTTCGCCGCTGCAAAAATATGCCTTTCAGGCGGAAATAGCGAGTGGCTTTCAATGAACTCTCCCGTGTACTCTGCAAGCGAGAATCTATCAGACAATATCCTCACCGTGAAATTCGGCCCTCCCACGCACCTTTATCCGGACAGGATAGCTGAAATGTTTAGAATCGGCAGGCCAAGGGTCGTTCCATATTCAAGCAACGCAAAAAGCGGCGGAATATCGGCGTCGAGCAGAGTGTATTTCTCAGGGGTAAACTCCGAAAACGACGGTGGACAGGGCGATACTTCTTATTCAAAATTTGTAGTCACACAAGACGAACAGGGCGCAATAGAGCTCGACAGCGAATCTATAAAAAAAGGCAACACTGCAAAAATGCGCGAGATATATGTCACAAAAAATGCGCGTCTTGCAAAAGCCAACGCACTTATGACAGACCCCGAGGAAGTGGAATAAACATGAAAAGATTTATATACCCGTCTCCATTTCCGACTCCCCCCGTAGAGAAGCAATTGCCAGAAGAACAGGTTTCGCTCGGGCCTTTTACACTTGCGGAAGCCGTAAGAATATTTTGGTCTCTAAAAAGCCTCGACCTCGATATGAGCCTTACCATAAATTATGCGACCGAAGGAGGCGAACCCCTGAATATTGAAGCCCGTTACAACGACCTCCACCCGTCTGCGGACAGCATCGCCGCCCGCGAGCCATACCGCCGGTGCACGGCTCCCCCGCTTTCTATACTTACAATGGAGCGCGACCAATACACACCGCATTACGGATTCACTCTGGAATACCCCATAATGCTGCCTCAAGAAAATTCCTCAGAAGACTATGCCGACAGAATGTTTGCCTTCCCCCTCGACATATACTTTGGCGAAGAACTTGTTTTATTGTCGAGCCATTCCCTTTACGGGCCCGATTATTTGCTCGATTTGGCAGGGACAGTTCCGATAACGATATTCGGAAAGACAACCGACATTTTCTTGTTGGTGAGCAAAAGCATTACCGAAGCTCCGGAAGGCGTAAGCGCCTCTTATTCGGCTAGCGCCACAATCACCCCCGTATTTGACGACTCCGAGTTGGAACCTGAAATTGAAGGCGAACCAAATCCCGCAGAGTTAGGCGGAAGCAGCCTTGATTTGTAAAATATAGAAAAACTTAAACGCCAAATGCGCTTTTCGGAAGCAAGCGCGCGCAACGCTATCCGCTGCGCATCTGTTTGGAAATCCCCGAAAATTGCGCAATTGCCGTTTTTTTGGGGGCAGCAACATATTGAATAAATAAAAAACTTAAAAAAGGGAAAATAAGAAAGCCCGCGCTTTATTACGCGGACTTTTTTTATTTCAAAAATTGCCCGAAAGTTTCGAGTGTTCTACCTTTGCGCCATGAGCGACGTTTTATGGCGTCGCTGAATCTGCAGATAAAGATATTATCTTCTGCGTCGGCACACGGCGGCAAGCGCAAGAGCGGCAACCGCTAAAACCGCCGCAATATGCGCGGGCTCGGGAACAACATTTAGCACGAGACTCTCGCCGTCCCATGTGAAGTTGTGCTCTATGTCCATTGCGTTTAGAAGGTCGTCGTTTATATTGAAATCCGTGAGCGATCCACCATCGGCAAAACCTTCCGACCACGAATCAACACACAGTATTTCATATTCTCCCGCACTCAAACCTTCGACGTCTGCATAAGTAAAATCTATATTTATAACACTGTCATCAAGTTTTGTCGTTGTTCCAAAATAGAAAATTGGTCCATCTGCGCTGAGTTTATTAATGTGCAGGTTTACGGTGGCAGATATCGTGCCGTTATCGCTTACAAAAGAAGTAGATGCAGAGTCTATTTTGTTTACATAAAAGTCGAAAAGCAACGTCTTAGGATTTCCCATCACATCAATTGCATCCGCATAAAAGCTGTCAATAAAACCGGTGGACGAACCCAAATATAAGTTGTTTCCGCCGACCCATAGAAACCTGCCGTCAACATGGATATTTACCTCGCCTGCCGTCGTTTTTGTAAAATGGGCGTTGGTTATAGAATTTAAATTTATTTCTTTTGCCGTCAAAGTAATGCTTTCTGCGTCGGCAAACTGGAAGTCAACGTAATGATTTATTCTGGCAAACATATTGGCGACATTGAAGTCGCTGTTAAATACAATGGGATTTGGATTTTTTATATTTGCGTCGTTAAAAGTGACTGAGCCGTCAGGCTGCAAGTCGCCCAGGCAGTAGCGGTTGAAAATCACGTTCGATTCCGCCGTTATAACTGAAGACTGGTCGGCATTTATTGCGCCAGCGCGAAAATTACCCTTGTCGAGTGAAACTCTTTCGTCTGTACCGACCGGGAAAAGTTGAAACAAGAAAGTATCTCCGCTTGAGTTATAAGTGGAAAGGTTTACCCACTGGTTTCTGTCGTTGGCATTATTTGTTCCCCCGTCTCCGGCGATAAAAAAGAATGTATCAACCCCATAAGTACAAGTAATCGAAAGTACGAACGGGGCAAATATAGAAAATAATTTATTTTTCATATATAATTTCCCTAAGTGGATTTAAAGAATTGTCAATGTAAAACAAACGATTGTTTGGATACATGACAGACCCGCTTATTTCTCCCTTCATGCGTGTCACAAGCTCTAATTATCCGCCTTTTTACAATGGACAAATTTTGCCCGCAAAATCTCCTTTTCTCAACTATTTTATGCCTTTTTCATTCATAACGGCGCACATTTGCTTTGCAAATATCGCGCCGCCGAAAAACGCCTCCATATGCACTTCGCACAATTCTGCATCTTGCCTGTAAAATATTTTGATTTAGCTTTCGATTCGACATCTCAATAATTCCGAAAATAACGGATCTTGCAGATTCCCCCACGCTTTTATTGTATCCCATTGGCAGCAAGGGTATTCCTTATTTTCTAACGGGGAATCTTCACGAGCGAAAACACTATTTCATCAAAATAACTTTTTGTGCCGCGCTCGTAAACTACGCCCACGGTATTTTCATCGATAAACACAATATCAGAATATCCCGATGCGCGCGGATTGAGAGCTATTGAACTCTTCCATGCGCTCCCGCCACAAAAACCTTCATTAAAGCTACAAGTGTATTCTTTCGCGACGGCAAACCTTATAGTCATATTTACGCGTCTCGACTCGTCGGCGGGGTTTGAAAACGCTAAAATTCGCCTGTCGCCGCACTGCGCCGAGGCAAATGAGCCCTCGCATACGGGCTCAGGCAATGCGGCATCAGGTACAGGGTTTCCCCATGTCTTGCCTCCGTCTTTGCTCATGGCGACAAGCCTATATTTTGTTTTTCGGGTGCCGTCCGGATTGCGCCCTTGCACGCGCATATTTATCGCAATAGTATCGGCGTCTATTTGCGCGATTTGGCTTTCGTTTGCACCGCAGTACATTACAAAATCACCGCGCTTCCATGTCATCGCGCCGTCGTCGCTGTAAAATGCCGCCGCCCAATATGCGCGTGGCACAAAAGTCGCGGTAGCCACAGGGCAGACGATTCTCCCGTCGTATTTACCCCCTTCTATTTGGATTGCGCCCGACGGCCCGACGGCAAACCAAGTCTGTTCCGGAGTCTTGACTTGACCGGTTATCTCGCGCGGTTTTCCCCAAGTTTTTCCCCCGTCGGCAGAACGCATCAGAAAAGTTCGTCGCACTCCCTTCGCGTTCCTAGACAAAATCTTTTGCTCGGTATCCGACGCCGGCGTCTTATTGTATATAAGAATCAAATCCCCGCTCTTTTTTTCAAATACGGGCACAGGATTGCCGCATGAGTACTCATCTCCCCCGTCCACCACAATTTTCGCAGGAGTCCATGTTTTTCCGCCGTCCTCCGAGCTGCGCATCGCTATGCTTATTCTTCCGGAGTCGCCTGCGCCGTCCTTTCTAGCTTCCGCGAACGCCGCCAAAACACCCTCGGAACAGCGCTCCACAGCGGGGATCCTAAAAGTGTGGAATCCCATATCGCCGCTTTTAAAAAGCACTTTTTCAAAATTTGATCCGAATGATTGCCCCGCCGAACAAATTGTTGCGGCGGCAAAGAGTGTCAGCGCGATATGGAAGTTCATAAAATACAGATATTTTTCTAAGTTTTAGCAATTCCGAGAGTTTCAGGTCAATGGTTTTTACGATATTGTTTCCAGATACTTAAATCCTGTATTAAGAAAATTCCGCCTGCAGAGTTGCAATTAGATTAAAGTTTGCGGAAAAAGGAAAGAATCATGATAATTGCACATATTAATGGAGCCCGCAGATTTTTAAAGATTCGGGTTTCTCCGCGCATTGTATCCAGATTCACCCGCCATAAAGACGAAAATCATCGAGCTGCAGCAACACTATGTTAAGCTAGCGAATGAAACGCATTGCATAAACGGGGGAACGCATAAACGGAATCTAAATTTTACGCCCCGGCATTTTCGAGCCTTTTAATATTTTTAAATTATCCATGTCCCGAAATAAAACTGCCGCTTGAAAATGCAAGAAGCTACTTGCGCGGGATTTTTAAAACCTGCCCTGGTTTGAGGGAAGATGCGGTCGCAAGCCTGTCGCGATTTGCGGAAAATATTTCTCGCCACTTGTTTGGAGTCCCATAGATTTTTCTGCTTATGCTCGAAAGTGTGTCGCCCGCTTGAACTGTGTATGTCGAAGGCACATCGCGGCTGACTACCGGAGCCCTCTGCTCCGAGACTCCGCGCGCCTGCGCAGGGCGCTGCGCGGTATTTCCAGTACTTTGCCGGCTTTCCGCTGCAACCGGCGCCTGGCTCTGTACACGGACGGTTTGCGTTGCTTCCAAACGGTCGATCGTAGCGGCAGCCGCTGCAAGTTTTTGCTTTAATTCAAGATTCTCCTTCTGCAATTTTTGCAATATCTCCTCAAGCTCTATGCGCCTTATATTGTTTTCAAATGGGCTTTCCGGCAATGATGCCGCAAATTTCTTTTGCGCTGTTTCAATCATCTGCCTAACCATCGGCGAAGATTGAGAATTTGGCTTTAATTCGAGATATTTTTTGAAGTGGTAAATAGCAGTATTGGGGTCGTTCATATGTTCGAGGTATATGCGCCCCAATTCGAAGTGCGATTCCGGTGCGTCGCGGCGCTTCTCGGAAACTTTCAGAAATGCGCTGAGAGCCTCGGATATATTTCCCCTCCTTAGTTCCTCCTGTCCCCTAAGAAAGTTTGGCTCGGAAGTTTCCTTTACAACTTCTCCGCTTCCGAAATCGCAACCGCCGGCCGATAGGATATAGAGACACGCAAGCACCGCAAACAACATTGTAAGCGTTATCTTTGCCCTGTCGGACAGCCTGCGATACTCCACACCCATCGTCGTAATATAATTAGTGGCGGAAGTGGCGAACTCCCGTAAACACCATAGCCATATTATTTGCGTCCGCGGCCGCAATTACTTCGCTGTCGCGGATTGAGCCGCCCGGCTGGATAGCCGCAGTTGCGCCTGCCTCGACTGCCGCGAGCAATCCGTCGGCAAACGGGAAGAAAGCGTCAGATGCCACAATGCTCGGCCTGAGCGACAGTTTGGCCTCGCCAGCCTTCCAGACTGCTATTCTCGAGCTGTCTACGCGCGACATTTGCCCTGCGCCTATTCCGAGCGTGCGTTCGCACCCCGCATACACAATCGCGTTGCTCTTTACATGCTTGACGACTTTCCAGCCGAACAGCAAGGCCCTCCACTCTTCTTCAGTAGGCTGGCGCTTTGTGACGACTTTCATATTGGCTTTCAACTCCTCAATGTCGTCGGGAGTTTGCGCGAGCAACCCTCCGACCACGCTCTTTACGCGCAGTCCGCCGACTTTTTTGCAATTCCAGAGCATCAGGCGCAAATTCTTTTTCTTAGAGAATATTTCAATCGCGCCGTCGGAGAAGTCGGGCGCAATGATCACTTCGCAGAATATGTGCGAGATTATCTCAGCGAGGTCCGCTTCCATTCTTCTGTTTACGGCGATTATGCCGCCGAATGGAGCCTGCCTATCGGTTTCAAACGCCTGTTCCCAAGCCTGCACGAGATTGTCGCACGAGGCAACTCCGCACGGATTTGTATGCTTGAGAATTGCGACTGTCGGTTTTTCAAATTCGGCGATGAGTTCCGCCGCGGCCGATATGTCGATAATATTGTTGTACGATAGCTCCTTGCCTTGAAGTTGCTTAAAGATTTTATTAAACTCGCCATATAGGGCGGCGGACTGGTGAGGATTTTCCCCATAGCGCATTTTTTGCTCAAGGGGAAGGCCTATATTGAGAGTCGACGGAAGTTCGCCGTTGTTAAATTTGGCATTTAGGTAGTTTGCAATGGCAGCGTCGTACGCGCTTGTGCGCTGATATACTTTTAAAGCGAGCTGCCTGCGCAGCTCCTGCAGCTGTTCGCCGCCTATGCGAAGCGCTTCGAGGACTCTTGGGTAGTCGGAACTGTCGCAGACAACCGTCACGCTCGCATGGTTTTTTGCGGCGGAACGGAGCATCGAGGGGCCGCCTATATCGATATTTTCGATTGCGTCGGCGATTGTGCAATCCGGTTTTGAAACTGTCGCCTCAAAGGGATAGAGATTTACCGCGACGAGGTCTATCATGCCTATTCCGTGCTCCTGCGCCTGCTGCATGTGCGCGGGGTTTGAGCGAAGGCAAAGGAGGCCTCCGTGGATTTTCGGGTGGAGGGTCTTAACGCGGCCGTCCATCATTTCGGGAAATCCGGTATAGTCGGATACTTCCGTCACGGGAATCCCCTCCTTTGCCAGGAGCTTTGCCGTCCCGCCCGTGGACAGGATCGTATAGCCGTGTTTGCGAACGAGTTCCCTCGCAAATTCAACGACTCCCGTTTTATCGCTTACAGAAATTAGTGCCCGTTTTTCCATACGGATTATTTCAAATAAATTGGGGTTTAGGTTCAAGTAAATAAAGCCTTTTTTTTTAAATTTTTTGCGCATTAAACAATAATATTGCCGGCGCGGAAAAATTCTTGACAAAAAATGCAAGATTTTTGAATATATGGGAACAATGGAAATTGTTTGTCGGGAAATTATCCGGCAATTTTAAAGCGCAATGCCCCCGTCGTCTAGGGGTTAGGACTCCTGAACCTCATTCAGGAAACAGCGGTTCGAATCCGCTAGGGGGTGCGCTTTTATTTTCTAGCGGCGTAAATTACTAGGCCGCAATTTTTTTTACTGCAAGCGGTTATTATTCGGAAGGATATTTATGGAAATTAAAAATGCAGCCCGCATAATATTAAAAAACGCGATAATATTTTCATTGCTATGGGCGGGAGTCTCATGCGCATACTCGCAGATACTCGATAAAAACGCCCTTCTGAAGAAAAAGGAGGAGTTATCCCAACAAATTAAAGAGCAAGAAGCCAACCGTGACGCCCTTTTAAAACAACAGCGCCAACTATCGCAGCAAATGAAGGAGATAGGCCAGGCGGCAATGACAAAATTGCAGGCGGCAGAAAGCGCGACACCATCTGAAAAGCAGTCGGTAATGAGGCTTATGAAAGAATTGGAGGCTGCGTTCGACAACATTGGAGAAACTTCAAGCATAGCTGATTTAAAAGGGGCTGTGGAGAAAATTTCCAAGTTTGACATCTCGACCTGCCCCGCCGAAGTTGGAGAAAAATTCAAGGCGTTTGTGGACAGTATGAGAACCCATCTCGACGAGCTTGGAAAAATATTTAAAGAGATAAAACTCGACGACAAACAGGCGCTGAAAAAAGCGCTTGAAACCTACGCCAAAGACAACCCTGATATTGCGGAAAGGCTTGAAAATGCCTCCGCAACATTGCAAAAGGCGGTTTCCGACTTCTCGATGGCGCTTCTCCCGTACTTTGCAAAATAGAAATCTGCCGACAATAAATCTTAGGCAGAGTTCTTATTTTATAAATTAGAAACACTCAGAGTGAAATGCTCGGGGTAGTCGTTGTAAGTTATAAAGCTAACGAGAGGAGTGCCGGTTTTTAATATTCTTTCGAGATAATTTATATAAACGTCAGTCACACCCATTCTATAATAGTCTTTTTCGACATCTCCAACTTTTAGCGGGATTACGTCTCTCAAGAAATGGTGCATATTATAGTTGTACTTTCCTATCGGGTAGAGCTTTGATCCGTAGTAATCGGGATAGACAGGCTGGGAAAAGGTCCTATTATTTTTCTTGCAGTAGGCTGCAAAGTCCATCAGCAGATTTTCGTGGTACAAATTTGAAGTCCAGTGCCAAACAGCCGGGAAGTATTCAACCATTTTTTCCATATAGGCGCGGTTGCCGATATCCCGCAGCGTATGGATATACGCAGTGTCCACCCCTATTTTATAGCTTAGCTTTTCGTATGCGTACGCAAGGCGCGAGACAAAACTGTCGAGATTTTTTCGCCAGTCGCCGTGGAAGTCTGCCATATAGTCCCCATTCCACACATAAGTTATAAACCGCCCGTCGGGCGTTCTCATCCAGTTTGGGTGGTCTATCCCGACTTTTTTAATGAGCGATTTTATATGTTTTGCAAAAACGTCGATTTTTTTATCCTCAGCAACGCGCGGCGGCGGGCTGCAAAGGCATAGGCAAAATTTAAAATCAATGCCGTACTTGTCCGCCGCTTTGAAAAACGACGCAATCAAGTCATTGTACAATTCGAGGAAAACGTCGTTTGGCGGGTACGGATAGAAGAACTGGAAACCGTCTATGCCAAGCTTTTTGGCGGTTTTTATGTGAAATGCCGCAGCTTCTATGTCGGACTTGTCGTAATTAAAATAATAGTCTGTTGCCAATACTTGCGATTCACCTCCCAAATGTTTTGTTATTCCGTCCGGAGAAAAGTCCTCATAGGTAATCATGCGCTCGCGCATTACGCCCGATTCCCTTATCCATATGCTAGTCATAAAATGTGCAAGCACCGTTTTTTTCTGGAGGAGAGGCAAATCGAGAACTGGCCTGTTTGGAACGCGAAATTCTTCGTAGGAGGGAATCGAAAGCGGATTTAAAGTTTTGGTTTTTTGCGCGCTTTCTAAAGCATTTGCCGCCGACGCGCCCGCGAAGAATAGCGCGGCAAAAAATATGCGGGCAAATGGGGGAATTCCAATCATAATTTTTGCGGAACTTTATAAAACACAATGGTGTGGAAGTCAACATGCCTTTAATTTATGAGAGCGCGGGATTCAATTTATCGAGGCGCGAAGAAAATAAGAGCCGAATTTTTAAAGGGCTTTATCGAGGGCATGCAAAAACACGCAGAAAGTTAGAAACTCCCGCCTTTTTTTCAATTCAGCAAGGCAAGCATAAAGCGCGCAAACGCGCAAAGCATGATTCAGTAAAAGCAAAAATACGCATGAAACTATATACGAGGTTTATTATAATAATTTTTTAAATGAAAGTTGAGCATGGCAGCGCAAGGAACAACCTATATAAAAAATTAATAAATCAAAAAACTATCCATAAAAAAAGCATGCAAGCCAACCATTGTTGCCTTGACTAAAATTTTGGATTAAAGATTCTGTTAAAAGTCGGCAATGAAACATACGAAGGAACAAAAACAGCTTGCTGCGTTTGCGAAAGCTATGGCACACCCCACCCGTATCGCAATACTGCAATATTTGGCTTCGCTCGACTCCTGCTTTTTTGGCGATATCCACAGGGAGCTTGGAATCTCCAAGGCAACAGTCTCTGAACATTTGCGGCTTTTAAAGGAAAGCGGGCTAATTCAGGGGGAGATAATTCCGCCCAAGGTCAAGTACTGCATAAATGCTGAAAATTTTCGCAAGGCGGCGGGTGAATTCGATAGGCTTCTAACAGTGCGCAATAAATGCAAGGGAAGATGCAAGTAAAAATTTTTATTGACAATGTTCGCTGTTCGACGAACAATATACAAAATTAAAATGGTGGAGTCCGCCGCAAAAAATTCAGGAGACAACTTTATATAAAGATAACAATATTGGGCAGTGGATGCTCGAAATGCCGGGCACTGTACGCGACAGTCGAAAGCGCGCTTAACGAGAAGAAAATAAACGCCGAGCTCGTGAAGGAGGAAAACATAATAGAAATATTAAAATATGGGGCAATTTCCCTTCCCGCCGTCGCCATAGACGGGAAAGTCGTCGCGCAAGGCGGAAGGCTTACAAAGAAGGACATTGATAAGATTTTAAGCGAAAACATTTAAAAGACTCCGCAACGAGGCGTCAGAAGCCATATTTTTTATCGGGATACATCGCACTTCCAAAGCGTAAAAAATTCAAGGTGGATAGCGCACTCATTAAACATTCTCTGAGAAGTATTGGGGTCAGAAACGGAAAATTGCTATGTTTGAGATTTTCACAAAATTCGCCGACTGGTCGATAGCGCAAATGGGGCTGTCGCGTGCGGACAAACTTGGAGAAGCAGTACACTTCTTCATAGAGGATACAACAAAAATTTTTGCCTTAATCTATGTTCTGATATTTGCGATATCGCTTTTTCGGACGCATTTAAGCCCGGAAAAAGTAAGGGATTGCCTCTCAAAAAAGTCCAGGTGGGCCGGCTATTTTTTTGCTGTGTTTTTAGGGGCTGTAACACCGTTTTGCTCATGTTCCTCAATTCCGTTATTTATAGGATTTATAGCGGCCGGAGTACCTTTTGGGGTGAACGTTGCTTTTCTGGTAAGTTCGCCGCTAATAAGCGAAATTGCCGCAATAATGCTGCTAGGAATGGGAAGTTTTGGAGTTTACATTGCATGTATATACATCATAAGCGGCACGATAATTTCTGTGCTGGCTGGATATATGGCCGACAAGTTTAGGCCAGAAAGGCTTCTTGCAATAAAAGTAGAGAGTGCGCCGGTACCGGAATGCGAATGCGGCTCAGCTAGAGAGAAAATGGAAACGCTAATAAGATATGCCAACAGCTATGCGTGTGACACTATAAAGTCGCTTGCCCCGTATATACTTTTGGGGCTAGGAGTCGGGGCAGTAATGCACGGCTTCATACCGCAGGAATTTTTTGTCAAATATCTTGGCAGCGACAACATTTGGGCAGTCCCTGTTGCAGTCGTCGCGGGAATACCGATGTACGCATCGCAAGCCGGAATAATTCCGCTCGTGCAAGTTCTGCTCGAAAAGGGTGTGCCGATAGGAACGTCGCTTGCGGCATTTATGAGCATTGCAACAATTTCACTTCCTGAAATGATGATGTTAAAAAAAATATTCAGCATGAAATTGCTTGTTATATTTATATTTTATTTACTGTTTGCCTTCACGATAACCGGCTATCTGCTGAATTTCGCCCCAGTATGGTGAGTGAAGTTTCAACTGAAAATCAGATTGAGGAATAAAATATTTTGCTGGGTAATTTTTTAATCGCCTACATTTAAAATAAAAATTTATTTTTCTCCAAACCTACATTTGGAGCGTGAAAATAAGAAAAATTTTTTCATTGGGACTGTCGCAGGCTGGTGGGGCTGCTATTCCACAAACGGCGGCGGCTACGGAGAAAACGACCTGTATGCGGGCTTAAACTACTCGATTGACAACTTCACGATAGATTTCGGCTACACGGTCTACACCTATTCAGGAGCCGCGACATCTGAATACCCAAACGAGCACGAATTAAAATTTATAGTAAGCTACGACACGTCTGAGTACCTCGGCGACTTCGCGATTTGCCCATACGCCGCCGCCTACTATAATATAACCTACTCGGGAACCGTAATAGAAGGCGGACTCTCCTATTCCGCCCCGATTACAAAATGGCTGATAGGGGAAAATTGGGCGAGCATAGACCTTGCCGCATACGTTGGCTACGCAGACTACCGAGGCGGCATGAGCGACAACGGCGGATACGTTTATGTAGGAACAAGCGCGGATATTTCGTTCGCAATAACGGAATATTGGTCGGTATCAGCCGGCGTGCGGTACGCCTGCAACAACGACAACGACGGCGGTTTCTCGGCCATAGCAGGCAAGGAAAACAACGTCTGGTTTGGGGTTAGCACATCAATCGGTTTCTAACTAACATCTGAAATTAGATATCTTTTGGGAGTAACAAAATGAATAAAAAAGCAATATCCGAAACTAATGAAAACTTAAAGTCCCGCATGTCAAAGAGAAACTTTCTTAAAAAGATAGGGATCGGAGTGGCAGCTGCAATCGGCGCACCCTATGTAATGGGAGCGTCCAAAAAGCCCATCAGGTGGCGAATGCAAACCTACGCGAGCACATCGCTCGGAGCCCACGTCATAAAACCGGCCGTTGAAGCCTTCAACAAGGTCGCGAACGGCGAGATGATTATCGATTTGTACTATGCGGATCAGCTCGTCCCCACGAGCGAACTATTTAGCTCGCTACAACAAGGCACTCTGGACTGCATACAAAGCGACGACGACTCTATGGGCTCGCCCGCAGACGTAGCGCCATTTAGCGCGTACTTCCCGCTGGCAACAAGATATTCCCTCGACGTCCCCGCCCTTTTCAACGAATTCGGATTGGGGAAAATCTGGGAAGAATCTTACAAAGACGTAAAGAACGTCACCTGGCTAAGCTCCGGAGCGTGGGACCCGTGCAACTTCATTACCAAGACGCCAATTAACAAATTGTCCGACTTGAAGGGATTGAAAGTTTACACGTCGCCGACAGCCGGAAGGTTCCTGACGCAATTTGGCGTAGTGCCGGTCACGCTTCCGGTGGAAGACGTCGAGATGGCAATACGAACCGGGGAATTGGACGGGGCTGCGTGGTGCGGCATAACAGAGGCCTATACGGTCGGCTGGGCCAACGCCACAAAATACTTCCTTACAAACAATATCTCAGGCGCGTGGATCGGCTCATTCCTTGCCAACAGCAAATCTTGGGAGGCTGTGCCGGAACACTTGAAGGAATTGTTCAAGCTTTGCATGGATTCTTCGCACTATTACAGGCAATACTGGTATTGGGGCGGTGAGGCAAAACTCCGCGTAAACGGAGACAAACTAAAGCTCACAACAATTCCAAGCGAAGAATGGAGGCCAATTGAAGTCGCGGCAGTAAAGTTCTGGGACGGAATCGCCGAAAAGGGCACGCCCCGCGCAAAGGCGGTGGTAAAGATTCTAAGAGACTACAATGCCATGATGGACAAGGCCGGTTCTCCATACCGTTACTAATAAGAAATTATGCTTGGGTATACGGGCGCGGGGGTGCGTCCGCATATCCTTAATAATAGGGGAAAACTCCATATGTATATAAGAAGAACAATATTCGATGACTTTGACGATTGGATTGACTCTATTGACTGGCGCAAAGCCAAAAGTCGTGCCGGGCGCATCTTTTTTAGGGTGATTAATGCCTACATTCGCTTTGTCGAAAAGATTGGCGAAATTGTAGGCAACGGCGCGATGTTCATGTAGATTATGATGGCAGCTCTCGCATTCGCCGCGGTATTTGACGGGCTCGGCGCCGTCAGGGCTTTGGAAGGCCTGTTCATGAACGACTTGGGCCTCAGCCCGTGGCAAATCTTGCTGATGATGCAAATCTCGTTCATAATTCTGGGTATCTTCCTGGACGACACCGCAATGCTCGTAATAGTGGCTCCGCTCTATATTCCGCTTGTAGTAAAGCTTGGGTTCGATCCGATATGGTTCGGGGTGCTGTACACCATAACCTGCCAAATAGCGTACATAACGCCTCCTTTTGGATACAACCTATTCCTGATTACAGAAATACAATATCCCCACCCAATCGTGCGTGCTCGCCCACGTCACGAATGCGATAGAGGCGATGGAAAAGGGCGCGCCGGTGGACTTGGTATTTCAATCGCTCGCCGGAACTGAGATTGCGAACAAAAATTTCGGCGTAAATCTATCGATGATACGCGAGGCTCGGGAAGCGGCGCTAAGTCTTAAACGCGGAACTGTCGGTGACAATGTAATGTACTTTGAGACCGGCCAGGGGACGGCGCTTTCGGCGAACGGCCATTGGGGAGTTGATATGCAGACCTGCGAAGCGAGAGCCTACGCTGTCGCGCGGGAATTCAAGCCTTTGCTCGTAAACACGGTTGTCGGCTTTATCGGCCCCGAATACCTGTACGACGGCAAGCAGATTATTCGCGCAGGGCTTGAAGACCACTTTTGCGCAAAGCTGCTAGGGCTTCCCATGGGTTGCGACGTCTGCTACACAAACCACGCCGACACAGACCAAGACGAGCAGGACGTGTTGCTTACGCTACTCGCAGCGGCAGGCGTCACATACATAATGGGGATTCCCGGCTGGGACGACATAATGCTAGGCAACCAGACTACGTCGTTTCACGATACGCAATACGTAAGGCAGGCCTTCAAGCCCCGCCCTGCTCCGGAATTTGAGGCGTGGCTTGAAAAAATGGGCATATACGCCGACTTCAAACTGTTAAACACAAGAGACAAAATTTTAACAAGGCTATTGAAAGATGAAAACTGACATAACAAAGACAAATAATGCCGTGCGGGCGAATTCGTTGCCGAATAAGATGGGCGGAGCCGATCCGTGGGTGCCTTTGCAGGCGTTGACGGATGCGCGGATTGCAATAGGAAGATCCGGTGGCAGCCAACGCACGCCGTCCATACTCGATTTCAGGCTCGCGCACGCGCGGGCAAGGGACGCCGTATTTGCGCCTTTTGATGCCGAAAAACTAGCTTCCGAATTCAAAGACGCCGGTTTCGAGACTCTCATACTAAACACAAAAATATCCGACAAATCCTCGTACCTGATGAATCCGGAAGGCGGCAAGGAATTGAATGAGGAGTCGAAAAAGCGCCTCTGCGAAGCGGCAAAGACTTGGGATGGCGTCAACTTTGCGCTAATAGTGTCCGACGGATTGTCTGCGACAGCCGCAAACGAAAACGCGCTTGAAACAGTCTCCGAGCTTGTAAAGCTGCTACCGGCCGACAAATGGAAGATTTCCCCCATAATGATAATTCCGTTTGCAAGAGTAAAAATACAAGACTACATAGGCCAGATTCTTGGGGTAAGGCACTCGTTGGTTCTGATAGGAGAGAGGCCGGGGTTGGGATCGCCCGACAGCCTGAGCGCGTATTTTACATATAAGCCGCGCTGGGAATCGGTGGAATCCGACAGGAATTGCATATCCAATATACGAATGCAGGGAATGCCTCCGAAAATTGCTGCGCGGAAATTGGCGCTGCTTTTGGGAGAGTCGCTAAGGCTCGGAGTAGGCGGCACCGCTCTAAAAGACAATATTGACGACGCCAAGTTGCTTGAATCTTAGACATAGGTTCTGCCCGCAAGCTAGTGTTGCCGCAGGCGGGAAAGTTATGGCTTTTCATAGCGGAGGCGTAAGCGCGCCAAAGTTTTGTTTATTTTTGAAGGCGGCGGGGCTATAAATTCCAGACTGTCCGAAAGAGCGTACTGCGAATTGAAACGAGCGGAAAACCGCCCGTTAAGGTGCAATATGCCGATATTATTTATGGCGCATCTTGCATAAAAAATTTTTTCAAAATACCCCGCAAGCGCATCTGCCTTCATGATGAATCGGCAATCTTATGAAGGCTAAAAAACCTTTTGTACAAAAGGCAATCTGCTATTTTGCGGCGAGGGCAGAGCTTTCAAACCATAGAATCGCATATTGCCGCAAAACCTATATTTTTTAGATTTATATTTTTATTACTTATAAAGCAAAATACCGATTGAAGCACAAAAGCAGGCTGGTGAAACAAAAAACTTTTGCGGCTTGACAAACAGGGAATTTCGAGCACGTTTTTAGTAGATTTCGTTTGGAAACGGAAGTTCGTTAAATTCGAACGCGGACGCGCCGCTGTAAGATCCGTAAATCCTCCCATAAGCCACTGATTCTATCGGGAAGGCGGGAAGATTAAGGATACAAGCCAGAAGACGTCCAAACGGAAACGACGACATGGAATTCGCGAAATATTGCCGTGTTTTAGCAGAGCTTTTTATGGCTGACTGTTAAAGCTGCAAGTATGGGCGGGTTCCAGAATAAGGCCCGCAGATGTCACGCCAGAGTTTACGTTTCCTTTGCGGCTCTTATTTCAACGAGACAACGCGAAAGGGAAAAAATGAAAAAGTATTTTATTGCATTGGCGGCAAAGCCTTTTTTACGGAATTTCCAGCCGGGCGAATTATTTGCCTATGCGGATTATCCGAAAAAGTTTGAATTGAAAGAACGGCAATGCGCATTGGTAATGCGGCTTTGAATGCGCCAATTTTACAGTTTCGGCCGCAATGCGCACATCTATCTCCGAAGATGTATGCAAATAGTTATGCGCGGCGAGCAACTGTAAAGCGGCCGGGAAGCCCGACGAATTAAACCGAAAGCGGGCTTATGATTGTCCAAAATGGACGGCACTGCGCCTAATTGTTTTTGGGGAAAGCTATTGGGCAAATGCGGGAATACCAAATCCCGATTCAATTAAGAGTTTATCTCCCGCGCAGGAATGTAGGCAATGCTCTCTATGGGATTAGCGTTTTGTTTTTAAGGGCAACAGTTGGCAAAGCGCGACTAAATCCCGCGGCATGCGCGCCTAAGCAATCGGCGTTCAAAACCAGCACGCGCGATGGGATATGGAGGGTAAAAAGCAATGGCTTGGCGGAAATACCGCGGCCCTAATTTATCTCAAAGGAAAGAAGGATTTTTTATGAAAATTTTAAAAAGAAGCGGCGCGGAAGCCGCATTTGACATAAAGAAAATTATCGCCGCCGTCACAAAGGCAAACCAGACGGTGGATTTAAAAAACACGCTCACCGCCGAACAAATTCACTCAATCGGCAAATATGTAGAGGGCGTGTGCGCGGCGCTCGACAGGGCGCTTTCCGTCGAGGAAATCCAAGATATAGTTGAAACGCAAATTATGAAGGCGGGCGCCTTTGAGGTGGCAAAAAAATATATTACGTATAGATACGTGCGCAGCCTCGTTAGGCAGGCCAATAGCACGGATAAACAAATTCTGACGCTAATCGAATGCAACAACGAAGACATAAAGCAGGAAAATTCCAATAAAAACCCCACAGTAAACAGCGTCCAGCGCGACTACATGGCGGGAGAAGTTTCAAAAGACATTGCTTCCAGAATCCTGCTCCCGCGAGAAATTGTCGACGCCCACAACGAAGGCATAATCCACTTCCACGATATGGACTATTACGCGCAGCACATGCACAACTGCGACTTGGTAAACCTTGAAGACATGCTGCAAAACGGGACGGTAATCTCAGGAACGATGATAGACAGGCCAAGAAGCTTTTCGACAGCCTGCAATATAGCGACTCAAATAATAGCCCAAGTTGCGAGCAACCAATACGGCGGCCAAAGCATAACACTCACGCATTTGGCGCCGTTTGTCGATGTTTCGCGGCGCCGCATACGCATGGAGCTTGTCGAAGAACTTGGCGAATTTGGGCTGCCCGAAAAAAGCCTTGAAAGAATCGTGGAAAAGCGAGTGCGCGAAGAAATCGAACGCGGAGTACAGACAATTCAATACCAAGTCGTCACCCTCATGACAACCAATGGACAAGCTCCATTTGTGACAGTATTCATGTATCTGGGTGAGGCGCGCAACGAGCGAGAGAAATCTGACCTTGCAATAATAATAGAGGAAGTTTTGAAGCAACGCTGCAAGGGAGTAAAAAACGAATCGGGCACCTATATAACTCCCGCCTTCCCAAAATTAATTTATGTGCTGGAAGAAGAAAATATAGAGCCCGAAAGCCCCTACTACTATTTGACGGAACTCGCCGCGAAATGCACTGCCAAGCGAATGGTTCCCGACTACATTTCAGAAAAAATAATGCTTGCCAACAAAATCGACAAGAACGGCGACGCCCACTGCTATACTTGCATGGGGTGCAGAAGCTTTCTGACGCCATACGTCGGGGAGGACGGCAAACCAAAGTATTACGGCAGATTTAACCAGGGGGTTGTGACTGTCAATCTTCCGGATATAGGGCTTTCGGCGCACGGGGATATCGAAGCATTCTGGAAGATATTTGACGAGCGCATGGAGCTGTGCCATCGGGCATTGCAATGCAGGCACGAGAGACTAAGCGGAACCTTGTCGGACGCCGCCCCGATTCTCTGGCAACACGGCGCGCTTCTGCGGCTCAAAAAAGGGGAAAAGATAGACAAGTATTTGCACGGCGGCTATTCCACGCTTTCTCTGGGATATGCCGGGCTGTGGGAGTGCGTATATAGCCTGATAAATAAAAAACTCACCGAGAAAGAGGGCGAGGAATTGGGGCTTGAAATAATGAGAAGGCTCAATTCGTACACTGCGAAATGGAAGGCAGCCGAAAACATAGACTACTCCCTGTACGGAACGCCGCTCGAAAGCACAACCTACAAATTTGCGAAAGCCCTGCAACGCCGCTTTGGGGTCGTAGAGGGAGTTAGCGACAGAAATTACATCACAAACAGCTACCACGTCCATGTTGCCGAGCCGATAGACGCCTTCGCAAAGCTCTCGCTCGAAGCAAAATTCCAGACGCTCTCCCCGGGAGGCGCAATAAGCTATGTCGAAGTTCCAAACATGCAAAACAATATTCCCGCGGTGCTTCTTATAATGCGCTATATATACGACAATATAATGTACGCCGAGCTCAATACAAAGAGCGACTATTGCCAAGTATGCGGCTTTGACGGGGAGATAGAGATTGTAAAGGACGAAGACGGCAAACTCGTCTGGCAGTGCCCGAAATGCGGGAACAAAGACCAGAATAAGATGAATGTAGCCCGTCGCACATGCGGATACATAGGCACGCAGTATTGGAACCAAGGTCGCACTCAGGAAATCCGTGAGCGCGTGCTCCACCTTTAACTTTTTGGCAAAATGAACTATGCGGCAATAAAACCTTTGGATATTGCAAACGGCGAAGGCATAAGGGTGTCTTTGTTTGTTTCCGGCTGCACGCACCGCTGCAAGGGCTGCTTTAATTCCCCCGCATGGGATTTCAATTACGGAAGTCCATACACGGAATCCGTAGAGCGGGAGATCGCAAAGCTTGTGGAATGCAAGTACGTAAGCGGGCTTTCGCTTCTTGGCGGCGAGCCGTTTGAACCGCCGAACCAGCGCGCCCTGCTCTCATTGGTAAAACGCGTTGCGGCGATGGATGGCAAAAATATTTGGGCATACACGGGCTACACTTACGAAAGCGACCTTCTTAAAGGAGGAAGGGCGCATTGCGAAGCCACAGACGAAATACTCGACTCAATCGACGTACTGGTTGACGGAGAGTATGTGGAGTCGCTAAAAGACATTTCCCTGCCCTTTTGCGGATCGTCAAACCAGCGTGTGCTCGACATGCGCGCGATACGCGGCTGCCGAGATAAAAATATTTTATGGCGCAAGAGTATGTGAAGTTAAACAATTACAAAAAAGCTCCGTTGAGATAATATGGCGGCGCGGAAAGCTTGCGGCGCACCGCCGCACCGCCGCACCGCCAATAAACTATAAACTTCAAGGCTACAAAAACTCTGCTCAAACTTTTTCCGGAAAAAAAGCAGAAAAAAGTTTTTTTGATGCGTATGGAGGCGGGCTTGGACGTCCTAATTAAAATCGCTTTGAAAGATGCAGGTATGTAATATGAGCTTGAAGAAATAAAGATCTTCCCACAGGTTAAACAGGCATAAATATCAAATTAGATCTATAATAAAGCCATGGCAAAAAAAATTAATAGCGGAAAAGACTTAAAAAGGATATCAAAGTTTCTCCTTGATTTTGCCGACGCCCTCATGATTTCCGGAACGCAAACTTCCCGCATAGTAAGGAATGTCCAGCGGTTGTCCGAACTTTTTGGCTGCGAAGCCAACTTAATAATGTTGCCTAAAACAATCATTATGACTCTTACGACAAACTCGGACGAGGCTGTAACATCGGTCAGAAAGATATCGCCGGACAGCCCTAATTTTACGAGACTCTCAGAATTGAGAATTTTGTCGTGGGAAGCATTGAGCAACGGATATTCCCTCCGCGAATGTGAAACGAAGTTTAGGGAAATAATGGCAGAAAAGAAGAGGAGCTGGATAATCCCCGCGCTGACAATCTCCATTGGCAACTCTGCATTTTGCCAGCTTTGGGGCGGTAGCGCGTTTCTGCTGCCGATAATATTTTTAGGGACTTTTATTGGTTATGTTCTGAGGCGCGAACTACTGAAAAAGAAGCTTGGAATGAATCCGTCTTTTGTTTGCGCCGCGCTCATATCAGCCCTAATAGCGGGAGTCGGAGCAGTTGTTTTCAATCTTAATACTGACATCGCCCTGTCAACAAGCGTCCTATGGCTCATTCCGGGAGTTCCCCTTTTAAATTCTGTCATAGACCTGTTCGAGGGGCACATTCTTGCGGGATTTTCCAGACTGATAAAGGCGGTAGAACTTATATTGTCCATAAGCTTCGGCCTTTTGATTGCGATAATCATCATAGGGCACTCAATTATATGATAACGAAAATAATCATAGACTATATTTTTTCCGCGATAGCCGGAATGGGGTTTGGCATAGTATTCAATCCGCCCTTTAAGGTGCTTTTGTTCTCTGGGTTATTTGCCGGCGCCGGGCATTCGCTGAGGCTTTTATTAATGGCGCAATATTCGGTAAACATATTTGTCGCCACCCTTGTCAGCGCATTTTTTATCGGCATACTCGGATTTTTAATGGGGAGAATAGACGGGTGTCCGTCCGAAATATTTACATTTCCCGCAGTGCTTCCAATGATACCCGGGATCTACGCCTACGAGACATTTCTAAGCGTAATTAAGTTTCTATCGGAAAGCGGAGAAAGCAAAATGCGCGAGGAATACCTAATGGCGGTAATGTCGAACGGGATAACAGCTTCGTCAATTTTAGTGGCCATAGTTTTGGGAGCGTCCGCCTCAGTTTTCATAGACACATTGTCTAGCAACATAAAAAACCGCAAACTGAGAATTCGGCTAAAAAAAAATATAGGAATGCAATAAACTAATATGACGCATTGGGACGAATGCGGTAGAACACAAAAACGGAAATAATCCATTCTTCCATATAGAAAAATTTACATATAGTTTGCAGATAAATTGCAGGCAAAAGAGCAATTTTATAAATGCGATAATCGATCTTCACTTTCCAAGAAAAACGCAGAATGCGGGAAAGCATATAAAAAAATGCCAACATATTTTGAAGCAAAAATTATATAGTTTAAAAATGGAGCAATTTTGCGCCTCAAAGGCGGCTTAGATTTTGCGATTATATAAATTTGGATATTTTCCGTGAGAGTGGAATTGACATCAGGGTTGCCCAATGCAGCATCAATAATTTCCCGCAAATATTAAGAACTTACCAACCCAATCCTGATTTTATGTAGGTTGGGGAATTAAAACTTTTTATTCTATGCCCCTTTTCGTCGCATACAATGATGACTTTTGAAGTTTTTGTCGCAATATAAGAATAAGTCGTAGAATTAAAACTTATAAGGAAGCCGCCGCGTACCATAACAGGACCTTTATCTTTATAGATATAAATGGAATTTGATTTTTGGATTGCGTTTACGATCATGGTTGAGATTAGTTAAAATTTTCTTCTATAAACCGGGAATAGATGTGCATGCAGAAGTTTTTACTGAATTGATGAAATGTATTTTTATATATAAAAGTATGCACTTTTAATAAGCGGATAAGATAATTATATTTTACATAAAAAAACGCAAGGGCGATTTTCCAAATGTTTATTCCATGATTTCTACGCATAAAAAAATCCGAACCTGCAAATATTTTCACAACATCAAAGAAATGACTTCTTGGCGTATTGCCTTGCCGAAATTTTGCTAATTTCGTAGTTGAACTTAAATAAATTAAGAATTTTGCCTTGATTACATAAATAAATATGATTTATTTAATAGAAAAATATGATGAATGAGTTAGGAAAATTTTTAAAAACTCGCATTATAAATGCGGGAATATCGCAGAAAGATTTTGCGCAAAAGCTCGATTTATCCCCCACAGCACTAAGCCAAATAATTACCGGGAAAGTCAAGCCGCGGCAAGCTACAATCTCAAAAATAATGAAATTGCTAAATCTTTCGCGGGAAGATGAACAGACGCTCATAAAAACGTTTGAAAATTATTCATCCCTGCCTGAGGACAAATCCGCGCCGAAAGATCCTATTCGCGTGTACCAGGAAAACCGCGAACGCACATTTAAGTATTTAGAGATAAAAGCGAGATCTATCTTATTTAATGAAGAAGTCGAAGGCATTTTAAGAGATTGCGGCATCAAATATAAAAAAAATTATATAAGAAACGGGCTTGTTTGCGACTTTCTCCTTGAAGACGGGCAGATAGGCCTTGAATGCAAATTTAACGCCATGCGCGACATCGAAAGAACGTTCACAACACTAAAAATCCTGTTAGACAATTTAGAGTTAAAGAAAATCGCACTTATCGTGCCGCTAAAATTCGAGATTTCGGAATCTATAATTAAAGATCTTGAGAGACTCAATATTAGCGTCTTAAGTCTATACGAACTCGGGAAATTTTTTAAGCGATAAGCTGGAAATTCTAAGAAAACATCTAACCGTATAAAATAGAGGAAAATATTATGGAAGTTATGGAGGCGATAACGGACTTTCCCTACACGGGCAACATTGTTTTTGATTATTTGTTTACTGCCCTGATGTTATTTTTACAAGCTTATCTATGGTGCGTTGATAAGATATTAAAATATCCGGTTATAACCGCGATTTTCCTCGTCGTTGTTCTTATCCTTGCGATAATAAATAGGACGATTGTGACAGAAATACGCGGCAATTTGTGGAAGTGGAGAAAATAAGGGAAGCAAGATAGATTCTTATCTTATAACTTTTGGAGTTTTCCCAAATATTGCCGCCAAGTTATTGCCTCAAGCAACAATTGAAGTTTAGGCATATATATTATAATGGTGTAATAGTTTTTTACGCCTAAAATATGCATTTTTTGAGAACATAAACATTTTGTAGAAAACAGTACGAATTCAAAATTTAATAAAATTATCCTGTTTTGCAGAATCTAAATAGGGAAAGATTTGCAATTACACGTTAGCAAAACCTATTGAATAGAGTCTGCTTTCAACCTTATTCTTCGCCAGTTTAATGGTTTGTTCAATTTGAGTAGATGTCATTTTTTGTTTGATAACACGCATTGCTTTTGTTGCCCCATTATCTCCATTTGCGTATGCTGCTCATATCCATGCAAGAGTTTTATGTTATTTGCCCCTTCATTCTTTAAAATTTAACATATTAACTTTTAAAGGGAAAATGGAAAGCCTGCCGCAATGGAGCGCGTGAAAACAAATCATGGGAAATTTGAAATATTTAATCAGTGCGCATTCATTAAAAATTAGTCTCTTATAAAATGCGTGCGCACTCTCGGTTCATAAACGGGCTTCTCAACACCATTTTTTCCCCCGCTCTCTATGCATTTTAACAGCCATACCATATTCTGACCGAGAGTCCTCATTGTCTGCAAACCCTCCTTGTCTTTTTGAACATCTGAAGGCGTAAACCCATGCACGGAATTCCAATACTGGGAAGATACTATTGGCATATTGCAAATAGTGAAGTATTGATTCAGCTGCTCAAATGTGGCGGAGGCTCCACCGCGCCGGCACGATACAACAGCAGCCCCAACCTTCCCCGCCATGCGGCCTTCAGTCGCATAAAACAATCTATTCAGAAATGCGACAAGCTGCCCAGTAGGAGCGCTATAATATACGGGTGAACCAATAACTATACCGTCAAACTCATCAAGGCGTTTTTGGATATCGCGCACTATGTCGTCGCGGAAGCAAAAGCCAGTCCGCATACAAACTCCGCAAGCGATACAGCCTGCAATAGGCTTTTTGCCCAAATATAGAATTTCCGTCTCAATTCCGCCGGCGTTTAGAGTGGATTCAAGTTCCCGCAAGGCGGTGTATGTGCACCCTTCTTTGTTTGGGCTTCCGTTAATCAATAATACTTTCATTAGAGCCTACAATTTGTGCGCGAGTTCTTCCGCCTGTTTACATCCGTCGGTTTTATTTATATCGCCAATTTCGAGCACTCCCGGCAACAAAACTTCTCCAAAGATTTCCCATTTTAACAAAGATGCAGACCTTTCTATAGGCATGCGAATTCCGTCCATTACGGAAACATCATTTTCCTCGCAGCAGGCAATAATTCCGCACTTTTTCCCTTCAATTTTCTTGCCTCCTACGACGAACGAAAACATTCGGTCTATTACGCCTTTTATCTGCGCCGGGATAGAGTACCAGTATGTGGGCATTGTAAAGACCACAGCGTCGGCTTCTAAAATATGGGGTGCGATAATATTAAAATCGTCGTCAAATGAGCATGCCTTCCCAGTCTTATAGCAAGTTTGGCATGCATGGCAACCGCCAATTTTCATAAACGCGGCGTCGAAGCGATTTACCGTGTGCCCGAGACGCTCCGCCTCGTCGATAAAAGCCTTAGTCATTGCAAAACTATTTCCGTTTTTTCTCGGACTGCCTGTAATAACGGTAATTTTCATAATATATTCCTATTTTTTTATAGTGTTTGAATTTTGATTATAAGCTTTTGCTACACATTTCCACTCACCATTTATTTTCATGAGGAGCAAATAGTCAGTAAAATCTATTCTGCCGCCCCATTTCTCTTCGAGAACGCGCACTACAGCCAAAGTTTCTTCGATATCGACAATATCAATGCGCGCCTTGAAAGCATCGCCTGCGCTTACAGTGTCAACATTGTGATAGAATTGTTCGATATTGCCGTGTTCAAGTTTTCCGTCAAGGTAGCCGAATAAAACAGCCTCGTCTATAAATAACTCCTTTGCATAGCTGCTATTTCCTTCGGCAACGCTTTTTACAAATTTCATAGCGGCTGCCTCTACGGATTTATATTCTTCAATTTTTGCCCTCATGAATTATTCCTATATTGTCATTTAAAGTACTTGTAGAATTATGCTATATATGCTAACACCACTATATTGATTTGTAAAGTACGCACAAATTTGTAATATACTAACCTATAAGGAAGTAATGAGAAACAAAAAGGGGCAATGCTCATCGGAAGGCATTAAATTGGAAGATACAGGGTACGGATATACACTATCTGTAATCGGCGGCAAGTACAAGATGATAGTGTTATTTTGGATAGTGGAAACGGGCCCTGCTCTTAGATTTAATGATTTAAAAAGGAAGATAGGCACAATATCTTTTAAGACACTAACCTCTACTCTTCGCGAGCTTGAAAGAGACGGAATAATCCAACGAAAAGTCTATCCGCAAATTCCACCAAAGGTAGAGTATTCTCTTACAGCAAAAGGGAAGTCATTAATACCAGTTATGGATGCCATTTGCGACTGGGGAACGGCAAACAGAGATAAGTAATCCACGACAAATCCTGTTTATAGCTTATGTAATATAGTTCTATTTATAAGATCTGTATAAGAACAAAAAGGATTTGAAAAATTATATTTTTTCAAAATGGAATAAAATCTTTTAATTATGCGGCACAGTTTAAAGGGACAAGAGAGAGAGAAGCACGAAGTACTCCCTACTAAAAATCGCCATTCCACAACTTTTGACGCTGACCCAAATTCTGCCATTAGCCCTAAGTATAAGATTTTCACTTTCCGCAGATTTCAGAATGATAATTTTAAAACAAAGAAGTAAAAAACAAAAGGGCCGTCATAAAAGCATTCAGAAATTGTAAATTGCTTTCATAAACATTTTGCAGTGGCAATGTGATTTTCCAGAAGCATTTACGGAAACTGGGATTGAAGACTATCATCAAATTACTATTTAGTAAGATTCCACTCTTTAATAATATTGGTTGGATTAAACTTAGTTGTGTATGCCGCAAAATATAAAAGACTAAAAAAAGTTAATCTAGAAATCTGATATTTTCCCCCTCGGGAAGTTGATCCGTAATTTATCGTATTTGGAATCCCATTTTGGCAGATAAATTTTTGATATTTTTTCCCCATTATACCTCATATGCGGCGGCGGCATTATGAGAACACACGGAGCAGCAATATTTCTATTTAGGAAATCCGAACAATTTCCAAAAAGAATAAAGCTTTTTGGATTTTCCCGCGGAAGTCTTTCCCTGTTTTGCCATGAACTTTTACAGATATATATTCTTTCTGAAAGCCCCAATTTCTTTAAAATAGCCATAGCCGATTTCAAATTGTAGTCGTCGTCAAATATTACCACCGAGTACGAAGGCTCTTTGCAATTTCGCACAAAAATATCGCCATGAGTTTTCCTGACTGCCGGAAGAATGACTGAGCCTTTGCTTAACACGAAAAATGGCAAAAAAGCTGCAATACATACGGTAAATATACTTAAGAATACCTTTAACTTAAAGCTCCCATAAATTAGATAAAACGCAAGCAAACAGAATAAAGCGAATAAGCAATATGAGGCGGCAAGGTTTACGTTTGTGATATATTCAAACTTTGAAGGATTTAGCAATACCTCCCAATCAAAGGCACTGGAAATGCCTGATGAAACAACTAAACCGCAAAAAGAAACTAATGCCGCAAATTTTAATGGATTTGCCCTCTGGGAATACCCGTATTTTATTGCGTAAAATAGTAGGCTAATCCAGAGTGCGCCCACAATAAAACCAAATTCGCATAGCAAAGTAAGGTGGCTGTTTACGAGGCTTCTAATTTCAATATCGCTTGGAAGCAAAAATGCGCTTGCGATTTCGCCCGAATTGCCGAGTCCAACGCCTAAGGGATTTCCAAAAAAAAGTCTTAATCCAGCAAGCCATATTTCTATACGGTTTGAAGCAGCCGCATCAAAGGTAAACCTTCCCATCGCACTTGAAATCAGGAGCGAAAAAATTAAAATCACCCCTATTGCGCAATATACTTTCCAATATTTTTTGCCAAAATAGAATGCAAATGCCAAAGCTTCTAAAATAAAAACAAGCACCCCTGCGCGGGAATAGGTAAACGCAAGCGCAAGTATCAAAATTACAGAAATCAGACCTCCTAAGATCTTTTGCCAGTAAGCCTTTTGGAGGAACGCAAGCCACGCAAAAGGCAAAATAGCGCAGATAAATGCCGCCGCATGGTTTGGATTGTAAAATCCAAACCCGTAGCGCACCAAGCCTTCGTATGTAAATTCCACTATCTGGCCTCCCAAAGTTTCTTGAGGTTTTCAGATGTTATATAGTTTCTAAACTCAATATCAATTTCTTTTGCTTTTGATATAGGAAATACCGCGCCCGTTTCGTCTTCTCCAACATATAAAGCTTCGCGCTTTTCAAGTATGTCCGAAAAAAATTGCCTGGCAAACTGCAAGGCCTCTATATTTAGTTCGTGTCCGCCTGTGTATTCTTTCCAGATGAGCTTCCCTCCGTTTTCACGGTATTTATAAATGAATGCTTTGCTTATTCGTACCCTATCAGAATCTTGAAATCCGCATGTAATAAACGACTGTACACCGTCTCTTAGGGGCATTTCGGGATAGACCCCGCAGGCGTGAAGCCCCCAAGCCTCAACCTCATTAGGCATATAGTTATAAAACAGATTTGCGCATTGCCCGCCTGCGGAATATCCGTAAAACAAGAGCTTTTGAGGCATTAGGCCAAATTTCTTCTCTAAAAGCTTCACCGCCGACTTTAACGCTTTGCCCGACCACTTTTCAGGCTGCCAGTATTCGTTATCTTTAAAGGACGGGGAAAGAAGTATTAGCGAATACTTGTCTGCAAGCTCTTCAAAGTTAAATGTTTTTATCGCTTTATCTCCATTCCAATTCCTGCCGCCAAATAGCACCATTATGCGGGAATTGGAACTTGGGCTTCCCGGCGTGCGATAGGCAAATTCAATTCCGGATATATGTATTTTATCAATATCCGCAAAAAGCGCAATTGGAAGAATAGCAAGCAACAATATGGCGGTAATACCCTTCATCATATTCTAAGGCATTGTGGCGCTTTTTACCCATGCGTCGGCAAGTTCTTTTATGAAAAAGTAAACCCTGTCTTCTTGGTAAATTTGTTTGCCTATTGGGGAATCTATCGGATATATCGCGCCGTCTATATCGTCTCCTATAAAAATCGGTTTTCTGCTTTCTTTTGGGGCGGGTATTACAGGATTCAAGTCGCATGCGTACAGCTTGTGGTAATATTCAAGAAAAACTTGGGCAAGATAGGTCGAACCCCATGGGACATCGTGCGGATGGTTTGGAAAAGATTTCCATAAAATATTTATACCGAGTTTGCGGTAATCCTCTATAAAGCGATGGTTTATTATTAGCCTCTGCCTGTCGGCGTCGCCGCAGGTGATGAGCCCAAATACTTTCTTCATGCGCTCGCTTGGCTTATGGAATACCCCGCATGCGTGCGAAACATATGCGCGGGACTTTTCCGGTATCCATGCCGGAAACAGATTTGAACATTGCGCACCCGCCGAATAGCCGTAAAACAAAAGCTTGTCATCGCAAATATTGGGATATTTCTTCTTTAAACGGTCTATCGCTTCCAGCAAGGCCTTGCCAGACCATCTTTGGGGCTCCCAATAATTATCGTTTCTATAAGAAGGCACTATTAGGAATACACCGTTTTTATCGCACCAAGTCCCCCAAGACTTGCTCTTAACCTCATTCTCACCAGTAGTATTGCGACCGCCAAAGTAAATTAGCAAACGATATTTTGCCACGGAAGATTTATCGTATTTTGCGGGAATACGGCAACGGAATGTCGTTGTAGCATTTTCTTTTGCAAATGTTTTAACCGTTATTAGCTCTATAACTTGCGCATGGGCAATATTGAAACTAAATAAGAAGCATATAAAATAAAATATATCCTTCATTACATGTAAGCCCCTTTTCTATATTCCAATATTACTCCTAGTTTATTGCTCTTTATTGCCATTATCCATCTCGCCAATTCTGCGCAATGCCAATTCTTTCTTGTCGCTTAAATATTTAATATAAACACGTTCCCTAAAGTCCTTGGGTTTTCCTAAATGTTTATACATTTCCTTATAGTCGCTCTCAAATCCCCTATCTGAATAGGAACGCATGCTCATAAATTCCAAAGTGTCAACGTCAAATTTTCCGGATGCCACTTCTTCTATGCGCTTATCTATCCATTTTATCAATTCTTCATAATATCGTTTACTTTCTGTAACGTTGCCATTCTTGTAAAAGTAGCCTGCCAACAATTCACTCTTGTACGGAAATAAATTCGCATATTCTTCCGATTTGTCCAATAATGAAATGGCCTCATTTAAAAGATTTCTTCTAAGCTTTATTCTTGCCAAATACATATAGGCATACGCTTTTTGCGCATTCGTAGAGACAGCTGAGAATCTCCCATTTATAATTTCGTTACAATAGAAAGTAGGACCCATCTTAGGTTCCTTTTCAAAATACTTTTCTCCTCCATATTGTATTCCATATGTCCTAGCTACTGAATGAACATAATATTCTACCGTTTCTGTACTATAACAGCCAAATAAAGGCAATAGTAATAAAGAAGCTATTATGTATTTCATATCTATTCCCATATTCCATTTACATAGTTACCCAAAGCATCCACGATATCTTCTCCCGTATTATATAAGTTTTTTATTAGAGCCATAATCCAAGCAGGAACCATTGTTTCAGGACTTGTGGGATTGTTTATATATCCCATATCTTGTAACTCTCTTACTATTGCGTCATGTATAACAGCAGTATCATGCATATTAGGAACATAATCTGAAAGGAATTTAAAGCCGGGATTACTATCCGATAGTAAGTAATCTATACCGGTTTCATCTCCATGAGAATCTCTACCGAAACAATAATCAGCGTTGTCTCTAACCCATGAAGTATCACTCGGGGTTCCGGTAAAACCAGCCTCTAAAGCATGCCAATAATCTGATACTGTATTAGTAACTGTATTATCTACAAGGAAATCCCCTACTCCTTCAAAAAAATTTCCAACATCATTCCAAAAACCAGTAAGTCCATATTTATCATAGTAAAAAAGTATACGGTTATTACAATATGCTAAATTATTCCATCCATTTGGGTATCCTATCGGATCAACCATTCCCCATTTGCCCATGTCGGCGCGATAGTTTCTGAATAGAAACGCATAGCCTAAATTTTCAACGTAGGGTTTACCTGTGAAGAACGAAGACTTATCGAAAGTATCAGCTCCAAAGCTCGTCTTGTCAATAGCGGAGTAGCCATTCTTATCTACTTTACCTAAGCTTGTTCCAAGCATATCCGTAAATATCGCTTCGGCACTCTCGCCGCCTATTACCAATATTGGATTGCCACCGCCTGCATGCGGCTCGTTAATGTATTTTGTGCCGCTACGCTCAATAAGCGCCAAGCCGTCCCATTCGAAGGTTTCCACGCTGTTTCCGCGTATGGCTTTCGCAAGCTGGTTATTGTTGTGGTATTCAAAACGCGCAAGATCTTTGCCGTCTTCGGCAACTCTCATTACCTTGTCCAGCCAGCCGTACTCGTAGGTCCTTTCGCCCTCTTTTACAAGCCGGCCTACGGCGTCGTAGGTGTAAACAACCATGATGCGAATTGGAAACTTTTTGTTGCAAAATTTAGTTTTGCAACAATTTTTTGTCTATACCTGTTTTTTCTAATTTTTTTAAATACATTTCAGCTAATCTATCGTTGTTCTTAAAAACATAGTATTTGTAATATATAAATGTATAAAAAATATTTTCATTCGGATCTAATTGTTGCAAAAATGAAATATATTCTTGTTTGAACAAACACTCCACGGGAAGCTCTGAATCTAAACGGAATTTCATTTCTATATAAAATATCCAAATAGCAATATATTTATCAACAAGCGAATCGGAAGAAGCAAAATACTGCCATATTGATTGAGACAATCCATAAATTTTCTTGTTTTCTAAAAAATAACATAATGAATCGTTTATATTATAATGTGTAACAGATTTTTTTCTTAAATTCTCCCTTAAGGATCTTTCGGTTATATTAGACAAATCAGCCTCCACTTCGTCCAATCCCAGTAAAGATAATACAATTTTACGCAGTGACATTAAGCTATCTCCATAAGTATTATGAAGAAAAAGCACCTTAGGAATAGATACTATCGATTTTTCGCCTCCTTTAAATCTAAATATTATTATAGGGTCATTATTGTTAATGGTATATTTATGTTTTGGGCGATTGCAAAAAATGTGCTTCAATTTAGAAATTTTATTTAGAATTTCTTCCATTTCTGATTTTGAAATAGAGTGTATTGTAATCTTATAATCAATTGCGTTAGACTCGTAATTATAAAAAACTCTAATCCCAATAATTTCTTCTTCATTGACAATATAATTAGATATATTTGGACTTTCAATACTCCCGAGTTTCGTAATCACTAATAAAGGAGTAGTTTTACTCTTTTGGGTGGCATATATACTAGAGAATCTTCCCAATACGCCTGTTTTCTGCAGATGTTCAATGCGTTCATGAACATTCTCCTTTGAGACATACCCTTCCGTTTCATTATAAAATGATTCTTCTAACAACGATACCATACTTTGAGATGCAATCAATATATATGGGGAAAAATATATTAAGAGAATATAAAGAAACTTCATAATAAATGTATTATTCTGGATTAATTGCTGAATCTGGCAGTTTTTGCCCACCATAAGTTTTTCTGGGTTCATATGTATCGTATATACCAGGATTTTTTTCTTTGAGTTCTTTTAATACTTTATTTGTTTCTCGACAGGCATCAATTTCCGACTTCTCGATACCATTAGATTTTGTTTTATCTAGATTTCCCCTATCCATATCTGCAGCATGCTTTAATTCATGCATTACCCCTAATTCATACGGTCTGTTCCATCCGGAACCATCGGGACTCGAATTAGTTAAATTAAAATTATCCATACTTATGGTTGATCCGCTTCCTTTTCCATTCATGGCATTTGCATCATTTGTTGCAGAAGTAGTACTTCCCTTCCCAGATGCGGATTCCGTAATAGTATGAATATTGGAAGAATTCCTAAGTTGGTCTATAATGGCTTGTCCTGATGAAGTACTATATAGGATATCTATTGTTCCTTGCATACTGGGTGGATAACTTAATACCGTACCCAGATAATCTATGGCCATGTTTGCAATATTATTACAATAGGCAAAGTTATTCCATCCGTCGGGGTATCCGATGAGGTCTTGTGATAGCCATTTGCCCATGTCGGGGCGGTAGTTGCGGAAAAGGAACGCATAGCCTAGTCCGTCTATATAAGGTTTGCCTGTAAAGAACGATGAGTTATCGGAACTATCGGCTCCAAAGCTCGTCTTGTCAATAGCTGAATAGCCATTCTCCGCTACCTTACCCAAGCTTGTTCCGAGCATATCTGTAAATATAGCCTCGGTTTTTTGTCCATCTCCGCCTATTGCCAATATCGGATTGCCGCCCCCTACGTGCGGCTCGTTAATGTATTTTGTGCCGCTACGTTCAATAAGCGCCAAACCATCCCATTCGAAGGTTTCTATACCGTTTTCACGGATTGCTTTGGCGATTTGTCCGTTATTGTGATATTCAAAATTGGCAAGCGTTTTGCCGTTTTCGGTAACACGCACAACCTTATCGAGCCAGCCGTATTCATAAGTCTTGTTGCCTTCCTGAATCATTCGTCTTAAGCATCATGTATTTTATATCATCTTTTAGATAATATTATAAAATCATATCGTTGTTGGCTCTGTATTTTCATAAATGTAGGCTCTATATCTTTATCTGAACGTTTTAAATCATTTTTACATGTTTACAAATACAGTCATGTTGAATATTTTATTCATATTCAAGATAGTTGTTCTACTCGTTATAACAAATATCCCCACTTGATAACTCATTTACAATAATAACAGATAACCCTCCATAATTTGGAATTAAATTTGGGCTATCTTCTCCTCTTACGAGATAAATAACGTTTTTTGTAGATTCCTGTGCATGTTAATATCCCTCTTTTGCTACAACAACATCAGACGGTTTATAATTTATAACCACTTCTCCCAAGATATTTGTTTTATATATTTTTATTGTATGTTTTGAAGATGGATAATGTGATTCAGAAATCATAACAAGCGTATTATGAATTTGTTCTTGGTGGAATAATCAAAAACTTTTATTTTTGTAGTTGCACAACCAGAAACAATGATAGCTAGAAAGGAGATTAGTATAAATTTCATAAGTATTTATTCTTTAATTAGGTTACCAATATTTGGCAATTCGTTTAAAAGTACATTTAACATCTTAAAAACATCCTCATGGATTGCATCTGGAACAAGTATATTTGTAACATCATATTGCGATTCCTATTGTTTTCTAATATCTGCAAGAAAACCTCCAAACGAATAATCGTCTCCAGCTGGAATAAGATTAACCCATCCATCTACGTTATTAGGCTTAGACGTATCTGTAGTTAACCAACTAACAAAATCCAATGCTATAAGAACATCCACAGTCCCTAGCGACTAAATACGCAGTATCTCCACCATAACTATGCCCGACTATATTTATCTTTTCACTAGAATTATTCTTTTTGCATCTTTTATAGCTGAAATAGCTTCGGATTTTTTATTCCATGCACTTTGGCGGCGTTAAATATTTATACTTTAAGACATGTAGGCATATTCAATCTTTTAGTTTAGAACATTTTGACCACTGTCCTTTTAAGTCGCCAAAAGTTACAAAATCATTTATAATAGATGAATCTTTAAATTGTGTTACCTTTAGAATTGTAAAAAAATCAGCTGACTTCACAATAGAAAAATCTTTTAATTTTATTGCAAAGAAAAAAGTACCTTCTCTTCCCGTTGCGTTTCCAATTATAAATCCATTTTTTTTTGTTAACATAATATAAGCAGGTCCAATAATAATTTTACCAGATGGATTCCTTAATATACTAAGATTGTTTCCTTTATTTTCCCAGATAACATTATCTATATCTACATGTTGACTACATGAGTACAAGAGTGTGAGAAAAAGTAGTAGGCATAATTTTAATAAGTTTTTCATATTACTATTCTTCTTCCTCGTTTTTATTTATTGAACCGGTTCCTGTAAAAATCTTATACCAAGTATGCCCATAATCGTACGGTTTCATTTTGTAAGGATCTAGATTTACCCCCAATAGGCTTTCAGTGTCAAATATATCGATAAATGTATCGGAATATACAAGTGTAGAATTAGATTCCCAGCTATAATTTATAGTTTTGCCATCCGATGACGTATTCCATGTGTACGAGACAGAGTTGTATGTACGTACAACACCATCTCCCATTACCCACATAACACTACTGAAGTTATAGCTATTCGCAGTATCATATTGAATCGCATATTGTTGGCTTCCGCTATTAGAACTCGTTCCGGAAACTGCTGTTTTAACTATTGCGTCTATCTGAGATTTGAGGTTGGGAACAACAGCTGAGTTAACAACATTCCAACATTCGTTCGTTATACCCATAGTATCTGTATCAAAATAATCAGGATATGAGTCGTCGCGATAGGCACAATATATCATATCTCGCCATCCCCATGCTGCCCCTAAATAGTCGTAAATAATTGAGGGAGAATTACCACAATAGGCAAAATTATTAGTTCCATTTGGATATCCTAATAGATCTTGTGATAGCCATTTACCGATATCCGCACGATAATTACGGAGCAAGAATGCGTAACCTAAATCTTCAACATGCGGTTTGCCTGTAAAGAACGAATTTGCATTATTACTATCGGCACCGAATGATGTTTTTGTAATCTGCGAATAATTATTACCATTTGTAACTCCCAAGCTTGTTCCAAGCATATCGGCAAAGATTGCTTCTGTATTATCGCCAATTGCTAGAATTGGGATTCCGCCGCCGGTATGAGGTTCGTTGATATATTTTGTGCCGTTGCGTTCAATGAGCGCCAAACCGTCCCATTCGAAGGTTTCAATGCCGTTTTCTCGTACAACTTTTGCTAACTAGTTGCTGTTCGCACTTACAAATTAATTACTATATTTATGATGCATCAATAGTTTGCTATCAATTTTGTCCAAATCTAAAATTCTTTTATACTTTTTTACCATTTCATTGTTTCCAATAATATAGTAATATTTGTATAATATATAATTTGAAAGCATAGTTTTATTAGAATCCTCTATCGCCGAGCGGAACAAGATTAAGAAAATATCGTCAGCTTTATCAATCCCTCGTTTCACCCTAATGTCTTGAGGAAATATGCTGCCTATATTTTCTCTTCCATCACTTAGTATTACATTGTATATGTAATCCCAAAGAAAACTGTATTTATTATAAGAACTAGGATAAAAATTTGCATAGTTAAGCAATTCGAGCGCCACCCTCCGATTTCCTCTTAATGCGAGCTTTTCCATAACATGAATTTCGTCGGGTAAAATATAAAAATCATCGTGGAGATATCTTTTATAATTTTTATCAGAAAATAATTCTAAATTTACTTTATTATCTAACAAATATTTTTTTGAAATCTCATATTTTTTATCATTATTGGAATATTTATCACAATACAAAAACGTTAGAAGATGCGCTAACTTAGAAGAACTCCCTTCTATGTTAAATTTCTCTTTTGGATAGAATTTTAAAAAATCCGAAAAATTCGCAAGACTCCCCTTATTGCTGTTCTTTATAGGTAAAACCTCGTTCAATCTTTCAAAAGCTTTCCAGTAACCATTTTTTTGACCGAGAAGTCCTGATATATAATACCATATAGATGCCTTATATACGCTGTCTGAATCATTAGAATAAAAATCATAATACCTTGCAAGTTTGTATGCGGCATCTCTATCTCCATTTATTGCCAATTCTTTTAACGAATGCAATCTGGATCCCGGA
>ENA-UOJE01000217-UOJE01000217.1-human-gut-metagenome-genome-assembly--contig:-C23-NODE-217-length-71244-cov-73.964461_pt1:70000-71244 | contig 71244 bp, 55 predicted proteins | sample MGYA00242341_ERZ723888 | MGnify/ENA metagenome assembly ERZ723888 | reverse complement strand
CTACCGACAAGGTGGAGGAAGGTGGGGACGACGTCAAATCATCATGCCCCTTATGACCTGGGCTACACACGTAATACAATGGTCATTAACAGAGGGAAGCAAAGCCGCGAGGCAGAGCAAATCCCCAAAAATGATCTCAGTTCGGATCGCAGGCTGCAACCCGCCTGCGTGAAGTTGGAATTGCTAGTAATCGCAGATCAGCATGCTGCGGTGAATACGTTCCCGGGTCTTGTACACACCGCCCGTCACACCATGGGAGTTTGTAACACCCGAAGTCTGTTGCCTAACCGCAAGGAGGGCGCAGCCGAAGGTGGGATAAGCGACTGGGGTGAAGTCGTAACAAGGTAGCCGTATCGGAAGGTGCGGCTGGATCACCTCCTTTCTATGGAGACTAAGTCGAAAGACTGAAATCCGGTCAGCTCAGAGAAAAGTTGTTTCAATCGTTGTTTAATTTTGAGGGTACGCGAAAAAATGCGTAAACCTCAGATAACGGGGGTGTAGCTCAGTTGGGAGAGCACCTGCTTTGCAAGCAGGGGGTCATCGGTTCGAACCCGTTCATCTCCACCACGGTATGGGCTCATAGCTCAGGTGGTTAGAGCGCACGCCTGATAAGCGTGAGGTCGGTGGTTCGAGTCCACTTGAGCCCACCAAATTCTGCAGAATTTAGGTTTTGTGGGATTTAAACCGAACGAAGTAAGCGGAAAGCTTACTGAACGCACCTTGAAAACTGAACAAAGAAGAAAGTAAATGCGAAAATGGTAAAATTTTTTTAAAGGGTAAAACTACAAGAAAATTTTGTCGTCGAGTGAAAGAACCAAAGGATAGAAGCAAAAGTCAAGCTACAAAGAGCGCAAGGGGAATGCCTTGGCACTGGGAGCCGACGAAGGACGTAGCGATCTACGATAAGCCACGGTGAGCCGAAAGCAGGCATCGACCCGTGGATTTCCGAATGGGGCAACCTGGCTGAATAGAACTCAGTCAACATACGGTGAATAAAATAGTCGTATGTAGGGAACCGCCTGAACTGAAACATCTAAGTAGGGCGAGGAAAAGAAATCAACCGAGATTCCGCAAGTAGTGGCGAGCGAACGCGGAAGAGGCCAAACCGAGAGTAGTAATACTTTCGGGGTTCGGACAGCGGACGGTATGCTGAAGGTTAGCAGAAGGACATGGGACGGTCCACCAAAGAGAGTGAGAGTCTCGTATGCGAAAACTGAAAGCAGCCAGCTGAATCCAGAGTACCG